>JGI12635J15846_10000015_pt1 | contig 92075 bp, 81 predicted proteins | sample BlaSpr_A8_OM2_M2_FD_15846 | JGI IMG/M metagenome (IMG submission 15846)
CGCGAGCACGAGCCAATCCTGGGCGGTGCGCTGCATCCAGGTTCCGATATTCGATACCATCGCGCCGCCGGCCCAGACCCGATAGTTGAAGCTCTCTAACGAACGGAAGGTGCCTTTCACCGGACAACTCCCGAGGCTGGACTCCGCGTGTTGGAGTGGGTCACGCGCGGGTGCTGCCGAGCAGTTCGATGATCTCCCGGGTCGTGCCGGTTTCGCCCAGCCTCGGGAAAATACGCGTGATGCTGTTGGCGTGAGCATCGGCGTTCATGTCGGTCATGGCGTCGATGGCGAGCGTCACGTTGAACCCTTGCTCGTGCGCATAACGTGCAGTCGACTCGACACCAATGCTCGTAGCCACCCCGGCGATAACGACTTGCGTGACACCCAGCTTCTTAAGATGCTCATCGAGTCCGGTGTTCGTGAACGCACCCCACGTCCGCTTCGTCACGATGTAGTCTTCCGGCTGTTGCTTGAGCTCGGGGATGAGATCGGCCCAGTCGGCGGGAAGCCCGGCGAGGTTACGAGCTTGTTCCGTCCGGCCCGGCGCGCCGCCGGCAACGTTAATGAGCACGACAGGCAGTCCGTGGCTGCGGAACGCGTCAACCAACTCGCTGGCGTGCTTGATGACTTCATCGACGGGATGCGCGGTGGGAAACGAGACGATGCCCTTTTGCAAATCGATGACAACAAGAGCGGTCTTTGGGTCAAGCGTAGTGACTGTCATGGCGTTCTCCTTCCTGTGATTGGACTACCGCGCGTCGGGACTGAGGCGCGACAAAGGGATATCGGCGGGTTCAGCGCGGCGGTATCGGACAAGTAGGCTGGGTTACGAATCGACGAGCCGGTTGAGCAGTTCCACTGTGGCCGCGAGTTGCTCTTGCTCCCCAGGCGTGAGCGTGGTTCGAATGGCACGGAACAACCAGTCTTCCCGCGCTGCGCGGCTAGCCTTGATCCATTCCCGGCAGGCGGTAGTGAGGGACAAGATGGTTTGACGGCCATCGGCCGGGTCCGGTGCGCCACTCACGAACCCAGCCGCTTCCAGAGCGGAAACAGTGGCGCCCATGGATTGCGGGCGCACACCTTCAGCGCGTGCGAGCGTGGTTACTGTCGCAGGACCTTCGCGCTCCAGGCGGCTAAGAACCGACATCTGGGACAAGGTGAAATCTCCCAGATTCGCCTCTTCACGTAGCCGCCGCTTCAATTTGCCGAGTACCACGCGCAATTCCCCTGCGACAGCTAACGCACGCGCCACTTCGGGATCGCCCTGTTGCTTTTTCGTGTTCATATCCATACCTTAGCGGATATGAAGCCAGACTACAAAGTTTTCCTTTGTATCTGGGTATAACCTCGCAACCCGTAGTACGGCGCCGAGGCCGATGAGCAATCAGGCTTGATGAAGACTTCGCGAGGATGGGCGCGAATAAGCATCCAACCTGCGTAATGACAATGGCGGTACTGGAAGGTGCCAGATAAAGCCGCACGATGTGCGCCGACATCATTCAATAACCCTACGCAATCCTTATCTTTCACGACAAAAATATTTCAATGCAAAACTTTCGCGTACGCGTTGTCGATTTCATCGGCGCGCAATAAAGACAGCTTACGNAAGACCATCTCTCTGTAAGCATTGTATTTTTGAACTTTTGCAAAACCGGCTCGCGTGCAAGGTGTTTCGTTCACACCCTTGCTCAGCGCGCACGAGCTTTTTTGCACGCGTTGTTTCCTTTTTTTTCAATTACTAACAACCGCGTTTACCCCGACACGAGAAAATCACAGATCGAAAATTTCGTTTAACGGAGAGGCCGAATGCACGCCATTCCACTCAACTATAACGATCATGTCCTGGTGCCCCTTGCAGCAGGCGAGCGCGGCAGTTTTGCGTCGATGGTCATCGTCACGAAACCGAATGGTGCGCGCTGGGCGTCGGGCGTATTGGGCCACTTCAGCGAGGCTGACGACGCCTGTCGGTTTGCAATCGAATATGGAAAAGCGGAGGTCGACGGACGAAGACGCCCGCGCGTATTGAAACCGATCGTTACGGCGGAACCAGACACGAACCGCACCGACGCCCCGTGTGTTTCCGGGTCGGTGCCATGATATTTCTCTGCCCTATCCCGATTCTTCTTTGCCCACTGCGCGTTGCGCAGTGGGTTTTTTCTTTTTAGAGCCGCGTTAATGTTTATGGTGCAGCCAGCTCATGTGATGCGTATCGAGCCATTCACGCATACGCACCGATGCGCTGGGATCCTCCGGATGGTCGCGTCGATACCGGCGACCCAATACAGCCGCAATGACTATCAGGACCGCCAAGCCCACCACAAAACCGATCATCGACTGAGTCATGGCTGCCTCCTTAATACGTCACAACTTGCTTACATTTTAGGTCACGCCGTTTGAAATGCGAGTTCTGCCGCATGTAAGCGTCGAAAACGCAAAAAAGCCCAGACATTGAAGCTGGGCAAGTCCACCGGGATTAAGCCCGTTGGAGGAGGTGCAAATTCAGTTTTTATAAAGCAGGCGCGCAAGGATTCTGCGCGCTCGCGACACACTGCGCGGCGACCCCGATACGGTCAGTCGCCAGCGCCTTGGCGTATTGCATGATGATTAATGACCCATGTACACCGAGCGCACGTTGTCGCCGAACGCGGACTGGACAGCAGGGCCGGAATCCGACGTACCGGTTGCCACGCCACCGTAGCCAGTAGCACCGCCGTTTTGTGCCGCAACGCGCGCTTCCGCAGCTTGAATGTTGGCTGGGTAGTCGTAATCGTTCGCTGTCGCCGGGTTGTAGCCGGCCTTTTCGATCTGGATCAGTTGTGCCTTCACTTCAGCGCGGGTCAGCGGTTGGTTCGATTGAGTCGATTGAGCAAACGACACAGCCGGGATGGCGAGCACTGCGGCAACTACAACGGCTTGAATGAGCGATTTCATGATACTTACCTCCGAATCTTGTTTTGCCGCGAACATCCTTGTTCGCGTTCTGTGGTTTCAGTGTAGGTAAGCCGTTTCCCAAAATTAAGTACTGTCCCGGCAAGAGATTATTGTGGNTTTAGGTGTAAACCCTATGTATGGTTNGAGAGGTTCACGCTTTGAATTAAATCGCCTCGCCCGCCTGTCCCCGTCAAAATTCCAAAAATGCGAAACTTCGAACTTCGCTCCCCCAACCCCTCGCGCCCATGCTCCCGACCGTCCTCGTCGTGGTCCCGCTTCGTCCCGAAAGCCAGATCACCATCGCCAACGCCTTCAACGTCATTACAGCCCTCGATCAACTCGCCCTCGATAAAGCCCTCACCAATCACGCCAGCGAAATCCGCGCTGTTCTGACAAACGGCACCATCGGCTTCGATGCAACCTCCATCGCGAAACTGCCGAATCTCGAACTGATCGGCGCGTTAGGCGCGGGCTACGAAAACATTGCGCGGGACGCGGCGCAGGCGAGCGGCATCGTCGTGGTGAACGGCGCCGGAACCAACGACGATTGTGTCGCCGATCACGCCTTCGCGCTGCTGCTCGGTGTCGTCCGCCAGATCCCCGTGCTCGACCGCGCGTGCCGGGCAGGCTTCTGGCGCGACGACCTGCCTTTTCAGCCCAACTTCTCGGGCAAGAAACTGGGCGTGATCGGGCTGGGCAACATCGGCAGGAAGGTGGCGAAAAGAGCGCAAGGCTTCGATATCGAGATCGGTTATCACAATCGCCGGCCGCAACCGGACACGGCTTACACCTACTTCGACTCGGTGATCGCGCTGGCCGAATGGGCCGATTACCTCGTGGTCGCGACGCCGGGCGGCGCATCGACGAAACATCTGATCGACGCCAGCGTGCTCGCCGCACTCGGCTCGCAAGGCTACGTGGTGAATGTGGCGCGCGGCAGCGTCGTCGATACCGCCGCTCTGGCAGATGCGCTCGAACGCGGCGTGATAGCGGGCGCAGGACTCGATGTCTACGAAGGCGAACCCGCGCCGCCAGCGTTGCTGACGGGCTCGGATCGCGTGGTACTGACGCCGCACGTGGGCGGGCGCTCGCCGGAAGCCGTGGCCGCGTCGGTGCAGATGTTCGTCGATAACGCCACGCGGCACTTTACCGGCGAGGCCGTACTGACACCTGTTTGAAAGCTGCCACGGGGATGCCCGGCAAGCTTCGCCACGATCCCGTATCGTGTCGGACTATCGCCGATCACGCTCTCTTCAAAACACCGTGTCAGACCAGACCACACTTCCCACCGACGGTCCCATGACCGCGCTCCAGCGTCGCGCCATGGCGGCGATTCTGCTGGCCGTTTCACTCGCCACGCTCGATACCGCCATCGCGAATACGGCACTGCCTGCGATCGCCGCCGATCTCCACGCAACGCCGGCCTCATCCGTCTGGATCATCAACGCCTATCAGCTCGCCATGGTGGCCACGCTGCTGCCGTTCGCGGCGCTGGGCGGTATCGTCGGGCATCGGAAGATCTATCTGGGCGGGCTGATCCTGTTTCTCGTGGCGTCGCTGACCTGCGCGCTGTCGTGGTCGCTGCCATCTTTGACCGCGGCGCGTCTGCTGCAAGGGATTGGCGCAAGCGCGGTGATGAGCGTGAACACGGCGCTGATCGGAGCGATCTATCCGCATCACCGGCTCGGGCGCGGGTTTGGGCTGAATGCGCTGGTGGTGGGAATATCGTTCGCGGTCGGGCCGACGGTCGCGTCCATCGTGCTCTCGCTTGGGCCCTGGCCGTGGCTGTTCGCGGTGAATCTGCCGGTGGGTTTGCTGGCGCTGTTTATCGGCTGGCCGGCGTTGCCGCAAACGCCGCGCGCGAAGCACGGCTTCGATCGCGTGGCGGCAGGGCTGAACGTGGTCACGTTCGCCGCGCTGGTGTTCGCGCTCGGCGAAGCGGCGCAGCGTGCGCCCGCGCATATCGTGTTGATCGCGCTCGCAATAACGGCGGCGGCGGGCGGGTTGATGCTGCGTCGGGAACGCGGTCATCCGGCGCCGATGCTCCCCGTCGATCTCTTCAAGCGGCCGATGTTCGCGTTATCCACGGCGACTGCCGTTTGCTCGTTCGCCGCGCAAGGGCTGGCGTTCGTATCGCTGCCGTTCTATTTCGAAAGCGTGCTCGGGCGCAGTCAGGTGGAAACCGGCTTCCTGATGACGCCGTGGTCGGTCATGGTGGCGTTGCTGGCGCCGGTCGCCGGGCGTTTATCGGATCGATATCAACCGGGGCTGCTCGGCGGCGTCGGGCTCGCGATCATGTGCGCGGGGATGGCGTCACTCGCATTGCTGCCGGCTCATCCCCATGCCCTCGATATCTGTATCCGCATGGCCATCTGTGGCGCGGGTTTTGGGTTCTTTCAATCGCCCAATCTGAGGGCGCTGATGGCGAGCGCGCCACGCGAGCGCAGCGGCGGTGCAAGCGGCGTGGTGGCGACGGCGCGGCTGATCGGTCAGGCTACCGGCGCGGCGCTGGTCGCGTTGAGCTTTGGTATTGCGGGACATCATGGGCCAGCGCTGGCCTTGGCGATTGGTGCGGGATTCGCAGGCGTGGCGAGTATCGCGAGCGGCTTGCGGCTGATTACCCGCGACAAACCCGCTGAAACGATGCGGCCGGTCGAGGAGTAGACAGCGTCAGGCCGTTGGCGAACTGCTGCGGCCAATTGGTCCCGCCATCAGCGCCGCTTTCGCCTGCGCCACCGGCGCGGTCCAGTCGCCCAGTGTGGCCTGCTTGAACAGACGCATGCCCGGATACCACGGGCTGTCGTCGCGATCGAGCATCCAGCGCCAGTCGTAGTTCGCCGGCAGGAACACCCACACGGGCTTGCCGAGCGCGCCGGCCAGATGCGCGACCGACGTATCCACCGTGATCACCAGGTCGAGTTGCTCGATCAGTGCGGCGGTATCGGCGAAATCGTGGATGTCGTCCGTCAGATCATGGGGTTTCAACGCGCACTCAGCGTTCAAAAGCTGGGCGCGCGCTACCCCCTTCTGCAGCGAAAACCATTCGGTGTTCGCGACATCGGCGAAAGGCGACCATGCGGCGAACGGCATCGAACGGAATTGATCGTTGCCGAACGTCGGACTGCCCGCCCATACAATGCCAATCTTTCTGCGCCCACCCGCCAGTTTCTTCACGCGCGCCGGCCACTCGCCGATCCGCGTCGCGCTCAGGCTCATGTAGGTCGTGTCGGCAAGCACACCGGGCACAAGTCCGGCCACGTGATGCGGCACGCTCATGGAAGGCGTCCAGTAGTCGTATTCGGCGGTTGGACCGCGAGTCAGCGCCCGGCGCACGCCGTGCACGCTCTGGATCAATTCCACGATGTTTTCGGGCACCCACATGTCGACCGTCGCGCCCATCTGCGCCAGCGCGCGCGCATAACGCGCGAATTGCATCATGTCGCCGTGCCCCTGCTCGCCGACCAGCAACAGCGTGCGCCCTTGCAGCGATTCTCCGCGCCATTCCGGCACGCCGGGAATCTCGATCGCCTTGTACTTGCTCGAGCGCCAGCGTACTTCGTGCAGCGCCCAACCCTCCTTGAACTGGCCGCGCCGCAAGTGCAGCAATGCAAGGTTGTGCTGCGCATCGGCGTGATCCGGTGCGAGTTCCAGCGCGCGCCGATAATGCGGCTCCTCTTCCTCGAAACGGCCTTGCGAGCCGATCGCCGCGCCCACGCAGACGTGAATCTGCGGATCGTCGCGCAAGGTCAACGCCTGCCGATACTGCGCTTCGGCTTCCACAAACTTCCCGAAAAGACCAAGCGTTGTGCCGAGATTGACGCGCGCTTCAAAGTGGTTCGGCCGAAGAGCAAGCGCTCGATGCAAACTCGCCACCGATTCATCGAACCGCTTCAGTTCGCGCAGCGCGTTGGCCTCTCCGAAATGGGCGTCGAAGTTGTGTGGATCGCGGACAAGCACCTCGCGACGCGCGGCCAGCGCGTCCTCGTAACGCTTCGCGGCGGCGTATGCCGAGCCGAGATTCAAGCGGGCATCGAGGAAATCGGGATCTCGGGCGAGCAGGGTTTTGTACTGCTCGACGGATTCGTCAAAGCGGCCTAGCCTTTGCAGCGACACGCCGAGGTTATTGCGCGCGTTCGAAAACGCCGGATCGATGGCAAGGGCACGCTCGTAACACTCCACGGCATAAGGAAGATCGCCGAGCGCCGCCGCCACCAGTCCGCGGTTGCTCCAGCATGCGGCAGCATCGAGCGCGAGACCGAGCGCTCGATCCAGCAGCTGCGCTGCTTGCGCGTTGTCGCCGCGTTGATGCATCAGGACGCCGAGGTAATGCAGCGCATCGACGTGATCGGGACGGTCTTCGAGAATCTCGCGATAACCGCTTTCCGCGTCGGCCAAACGCCCGGCCTGGTGATGATCTAAAGCGGTGGCGAGCGGTGCGGAAAGTTGATTCATGGCGGGTTCGTTCAGCAAAGTAGATAACCCGTCGATGCTAGATGACGCTTTCCCGCCCAGCTATCGGATTGCTCCTATCCCTAGTTTCTTCGATTGAAGTTATGCGTTTCATCGAATCATTGGTACAAATTGCAGGGCCCTGCGCTGTGTTAAATGCGCCGCACCTTCACCTTCTTGCCCTTCACCTTCCCCGCCGATAACTTCTTCACCGCCTGATCCGCGATATCCTGCGATACCGCAACATACGTGACCATATCCGTCACATTGATCTTGCCGATCTGCGAGCCTTCGAAACCGGCATCGCCGGTGAGCGCGCCGAGGACATCGCCGGGACGAATCTTCTCCTTGCGGCCGCCGAGGATCTGCAGTGTAGCCATCGGCGGCTGAAGATGACCGGGCTTCGCAGGCGTCAGTTCGCTCAGCTTGTGCCACTCGACTTCTTTCTTCTGCGCCTGTTCGATCGTGCCAACGCGCCCCATTTCGTCCATGCTCGCGAGGCTCAGCGCCCAGCCTTCCTGATCCGCGCGGCCCGTTCGGCCGATGCGGTGCACGTGGATCTCCGGATCGGGCGTGACATCGACGTTGATCACCGCCTCCAGTTGCGCGATATCGAGCCCGCGCGCGGCAACGTCGGTCGCGACCAGTACCGAGCAGCTACGGTTGGCGAACTGCACGAGCACCTGATCGCGTTCGCGTTGTTCCAGTTCACCGTGCAACGCGAGCGCGTTGAAACCCTGCGCGACGAGGACGTCGAGCAAGTCGCGGCATTGCTGCTTCGTGTTGCAGAACGCGAGCGTGCTGACCGGCTGGTAGTGATCGAGCAACAGGCCGACGGCGTGCAGGCGTTCGTTGTCGTGGACTTCGTAGAAGCGCTGCTTGATCTTCGAATTCGTGTGCTGCTCGGTGAGCTTGACTTCCTGGGGCTTGCGCAGGAATTGCTGACTCAGCTTGGCGATGCCTTCCGGATACGTTGCGGAAAATAACAGCGTCTGGCGATCCTTCGGACATTGTTTGGCAACCGCGACGATGTCGTCGAAGAAACCCATGTCGAGCATGCGGTCGGCTTCATCCAGTACGAGTGTTTTTAGCGCGGTCAACGGCAGCGTGCCGCGCTCCAGGTGATCCATGATCCGTCCCGGCGTTCCCACCGCGATGTGCGCGCCGTGTTCAAGGCTCGCGATCTGCGGACGCATCGGCGAGCCGCCGCACAGCGTCAGGATCTTGATGTTGTCCTCTGCGCGCGCGATCCGGCGGATCTCCTGCGTCACCTGATCGGCGAGTTCGCGAGTCGGGCACAGCACAAGCGCCTGCACGGAAAACAGCCGCGGATCGATCTTCGCGAGCAGCGGCAACGCGAACGCGGCGGTCTTGCCGCTGCCCGTCTTGGCCTGCGCGATGAGATCGTGGCCGGCGAGCGCGATCGGCAGGCTGGCGGCCTGGATCGGGGTCATCGTGAGATAACCGAGTTGTTCGAGGTTCGCCAGCATCGCCGGCGAAAGCGGCAGAGCGCTGAAAGAAGTAGGCGTAGTCATGTGATTACTTTGCGGCAGGTTTCGGCGGGACCGAATTGTCCTGCTCGTAGGTGATGGTGCCGTCGGGCGCGTCGTGGCGAAGCACCTTGTTGCGCGCGCCGCACATGGGGCAGCGGAACATGAGGCCCTGGCCTTCGTTCTTGATGAGCACGTCGGCGAGTTGCCATTCGGCGCCGCACGGCTGGTTTCGGCAGATAAACATGATTGATTTGAGCGTAATGGATGGGGTTGCAGCGTGAAAAGGGCGCTGGCAGGGCCAGCGCACGCTGTTTCCGCGCAATAGAAGCCGAAGTGTACGCGTACACGCCGCAATTGCCTCGTTTTACGGTGTTTTCCGGTCCTTTGCTCCGTTTCGTCGAGGTCGATCGGCTAAACTGGCAGCCACTAAAACCACGCGCGGCAACGCCTTCAACCCGACCCTTCGATGCGAATCCTGCACACCTCGGACTGGCACCTCGGCCAGTACTTTCTCGGGCATTCACGCCAGGCCGAACATCAAAAGCTGATTGCGTGGCTGGTCGAGCAGACGCGGCTGCACGCGGTCGATTCGGTACTGATAGCCGGCGATATCTTCGATACCGGCGCACCGCCCAGCTACGCCCGCGAGCTTTATTACACACTGATACTCGCTTTGCGTGACGCGGGCGTGGGCTTGACGCTGCTTGCGGGTAATCACGATTCCGTCGCCGTGCTGGAAGAGTCGCGCAACTTGCTGACAGCGTTGAATACCGTGGTGATTCCCTCCATTCGTGACGATCCGAATGAACAGGTTCGCGTGCTCAATACACGAGAAGGCAAGCCCGGCGCAATCGTCTGCGCAATTCCGTTCATCCGTCCGCGCGACGTACTGCAGAGCATCGCGGGACAGAGCGCACGCGACAAGCAGCAGTCGCTACAAGACGCGATTCATGCGCACTATCAGGCGCTGTTCGCGCTGGCCGAAGAAAAGCGCGTGGAGCTTGGCGCGCACTTGCCGATCATCGCGACCGGTCATTTGACGACGGTCGGCGCGAGCGCGAGTGAGTCGGTGCGGGAGATTTATGTCGGCGCGCTGGAAGCGTTCCCGACAGCCGCGTTTCCTGCGGCTGATTACATCGCGCTTGGGCATATTCATAGGCCGCAAAAAGTGGGCGGATTCGAGCACATTCGCTATAGCGGATCGCCGATCGCACTGAGCTTCGATGAAGCGCGCCAGCAAAAAGAGATGCTGCTGGTAGATGTTTCTTCGGACGGCCTTGAAGGTGTGACGGTGCTCGAGGTGCCCTGCTTTCAGCCGTTGTTGTCAGTGAGAGGATCGTTGAAAGAGCTTGAGCCGGCGATAACCAAGGCTGCATCTCAAGTGGCCGAAGGCGGAACCGTGTGGCTAGAAATCGTGGTCTGCGCCGATGACTATCTCAGCGACCTCAACGCTCGCATCCAGACGATTACTGAAAACCTGCCGGTGGAAGTACTGCGCATTCGCCGCGAGCGTTCTTCGGCTATGAACGCATTGCAATCGCAAGCGAAGGAAACCTTGAACGAACTCACGCCCGATGATGTATTCGCGCGCCGGCTGCAATCTGAAACCATCGACGAGGAAACGCGCTTGCAGCTTTTAACGATGTATCGCGAGGTCGTAGCGGGGATTGGCGAGGCGGACGCGGTATGAAGATTTTGTCGTTGCGTTTGCGGAATTTGAACTCGCTAAAGGGCGAGTGGAAGATCGACTTCAATCAACCGCCGTTTCGTGACAACGGCTTGTTCGCGATCACCGGTCCGACCGGCGCGGGCAAAACCACGTTGCTCGATGCCATCTGTCTTGCGCTCTATCACCGCACGCCGCGGATGGACACGGTCTCGCAAGGGATCAACGAGCTGATGACGCGGCACACGTTCGAATGCCTCGCGGAAGTGGAGTTCGAGGTGAAGGGCGAAGGGTATCGGGCGTTCTGGAGCCAGCGTCGCGCACGCGACAAAGCCGATGGCAATCTGCAAGCGCCGAAGGTGGAACTCGCGCGTCTCGATGGCACCATCGTGACTGATCGGATCGTCGACAAGTTAAGGAAGGTCGAAGAGATCACCGGCCTCGATTTCGGCCGCTTCACCAAGTCGATGATGCTCGCGCAAGGGGGCTTCGCCGCGTTCCTCGAAGCGAAGGCGAACGAGCGCGCCGAGCTGCTGGAAGAGCTTACCGGCACCGATATCTACGGCACGATCTCGCAGAACGTGTTCGAACGGATGCGTACCGAAAAGCTTGCTTTGGACACGCTTTCGGCTCGGGCGGACGGTGTTCAGTTGTTGACCGAGGAACAACGCATCGGCTTGCAGCAGGATCAGACCAAGCTTGGCGAACAAGAAGCGGCGCTTGGCACACAACTCGATGCAACACGCGTGATGCTAGCGTGGCGGCTAGCGTTATCGGCGGCGCAAACGCAGCTTGAACAGGCGCTGGTGAACCAGCGGCAAGCGGACTCGAAGATCGCCGATGCCAAGCCTCAACTCGATCGTCTGGCCTCAAGCGAACCCGCTGAAAAGCTACGTGTACATCATACGGCGATGCTCGCCGCGCGTGAAAGGCATGCGGAAACAGCGCGCCAGTTAGCCTGCGCGAAAGAGGACAAGCAGACCGCTTCGCTTGACGCTGCGCGCGGGCTACGTCTGGCATCGGTGATAGGCGGACGGATTACCGAGCTGCGGCAACGCATGTTTAACGAGGTGTTATTGGAGGCCAAAGCCGTTCAGTCCACACTCGATGAACATCCGCATCGCAGCAAGCTTGGTGAGCAGATTGCATCGTGGCAGCAGCAATTCGATGCACGTCTCCAGACGTTGAGTGACATCGGGATGACACGCAAAAAGCATGATGACTGGCTCGCGTTGATCGATGCGCAAGCGCGGACAATCGATGCTCAGCGGATTGCCGTGCGAGACGCTTTGGTGGCAGCCGAGGCCGCGCGCAAAAGCGAGAACGAGCAGCGTACGAAGCTTTTGACGACGCTCAATGGTGAGAGCGAATCCGCTTTAAAGATGCGTTCCCAGTGGCTTCAAAACCAACATCGGTTGTTCGACAAGCTGGTTCATATCGGTGAAACGATTGCCCGCGGGACTAAGCAAGTCGCGCTGGATCGCGATGAAGTTGTGCAGAAGACCGCATCGCTCAAGCTCTTGATCGAGCAACGCGATCGTCTCGCCAAGGACGATGAAACGCTCGTCGAGCAGATTGAAGACAAACGCAGATTGCTGCATCAGGAACAACGCATCCTGGATCTCGCCGGTCATCGCGCGGCATTGCAGCCTGGCGAAGCATGTCCTTTGTGCGGCTCGATCGAGCATCCGGCTATCAGCGCATACGCAGCGCTTGATGTGTCGGCGACTGAACTGGCGTTAAAGGAGAAGGAGCTTGCGTTAGATAGCAAACGCAAGGAAGCCGCGACGGTCAACTTGACGATTGCCGGGCTGAACCTCGCGCTCGACCAACTTGGAAAACGTATCGATACATGGCTCGTCGATGAAGCCTCGCATGCCGCCAGCTGGAAAAAGTTATGCGTCGAACTTGAACTGGAAGCCATTGATCGTGACGCGCTCGACGCGTATATCGATGAACACGCTGCCAAGCTGAAGCTTGCACAAGAGACGCTCGCTGCGGCCGATCAACAGCAGGGCGTGATCGAGCAGCACGCGAACGCCGCGAATGCGGCGGTGCGCTTTTCTATGCAACATCAGCACGATCTGAAGCTGCTCGAAGAGAAACAAAACGCTGCAGGCAAGTCACTGAAGGAAACCGCTGAGCATGCCGAAGCGCTGCAAAAAGCGTTGGTTAAACGAGAGCAGGTGCTCGATGAATCCGTGACATCCGTTGGCTACGCACGCCCTGATTCGTGGACACGCTGGCAAGCGTGGCTCACTGAGCGTAACGCCGAGTGGAGCGTCTGGCAGAAGGCGCTCGACAGAAGCCGCGCGTTGACACAGCAATCCGAGCGCGCACGACAGGCGCTTGAAGCGGTATCGGCTGAGGCGGAAAAATGGGCCACGCGATGGGCGGCTTGCGAAGCGGATTTTGTGGGATTGCAGACCGAGGCTATTGCAGCGACGGACGATCCAGATGCGGCGCTTTTATCGGCTATGCAACGCTATGAAACTGCACGCTATAAAGCGAACGCTCTCGAAGGCACCGAGCGGACCTTAACAATGCGCCTGAGCGAAGACACCGAACGTGGGGAGAAAACATCATCGGCATGGACGAGTGCGTTAAGCAAAAGCCTGTTCGCCGATGAACAAGCATTCTCCGAAGCGCTGCTGCCGAACGAAGAGCGCGAGCGCTTGCAAAGACTGAAGCGAGAGCTCGATGAGCTATCGACAACCGTCCGCACGCTACGCACGAACGCGGAAAATCATCGCGCGGATTTGCTGAAGGATCCGAAGACTGATCAAGATGCAGAGTTACTGCAGAGCACGCTTGACGGAATGATCGCCACGTCGAGGACCTTGAGCGAGGAGAAAGGCAGTCTTCGTACGAAGCTCGAAAACGATGATCGACTACGGCTGGAAAAGCAGGCGCTATTCCAGCAAATCGATGCACAACGCACACGCTACGACTTGTGGCAACGCCTGAGCAGTCTGATCGGTTCGGCCGATGGCGCGAAGTATCGGAAATTCGCTCAGGGCCTGACGCTCGATCATTTGATCTATCTCGCGAACCGGCAACTCGTGCAGCTGCATGGGCGTTATCAGCTCAATCGCAAACTCGCGGGTGATCTGGAAATGGAAGTGCTCGATATGTGGCAAGGCGACGTTGCGCGCGACACACGCACGCTGTCGGGTGGCGAGAGTTTCCTGGTGAGTCTCGCGCTGGCGCTGGCTTTATCGGATCTGGTGAGTTTCAAGACGTCCATTGACTCCTTGTTCCTCGATGAAGGTTTCGGCACGCTCGATGGCGAGACATTGGAAATCGCGTTGAACGCGCTCGACTCCTTGAATGCGAGCGGCAAGATGATTGGCGTGATCAGTCACGTGGAAGCGCTTAAAGAGCGCATCCCCTTGCAGATCAGAGTAGCGAAAAGCGTCGGAATCGGCTTTTCTACGGTGGAAGTAGTGGGCACGTGACGCTCGGCTATTCGTCCCGGCGCACTACGATTTCTTGAGACGCGATTTTCTCGACAATGAAGAACGGCATGTCCAGGCGCCATTCACCGTTTTGCACGGTAGCCTTGTAATCGAACAATGGCTTGCCGTCCGCCGAACTGAAAATCAGCCGTTGGGCAGCGCCTTCGGGCAGCGCGCTTTCGCCGCCTATCGCTTGCACGCTCGTATTGCTGCCAACGTGGAATTTGTCCGTATTCCACCGGTTCGGCGCGTGGGGCGGGAATGGTTTGGCATCGTGGAAACCGAATAGATCGTCGTGAGAAAGCACGCTTTTGCGTAAGGTCGGCCACACGTTCTCACGCAAATAATGCTGATCGATGAAGCGGCCGCTATCTGTGTTTTTCGCGACGAATTGCTGCGTGGATTCAACTGCGTTATGTAGGACGCCAGTGCAGCCGCCCCATAAGCCCGCGAGAATCAGTTCGGTGTGCGTGAAATAATCGCGAATGAGGTGGAAGTGATGCGGGCTCTCCACCCATTCCTGTACCGCCGTGTATTCGCGCTCTGAGAGTAACGCGTCGGCATCGCGAAGAAGGAAGCGCTTGACGCTCGAATCGTCGATGACCAGAAAGCGCCACATCAACGGATGAATGCCGGTATCACGATCCATGAAGACGACTTCGGCGCCGGCGTCTTTCAGTCTTTCTTGTACGTGCTCCGGGACCGTAGCGTCGAGATAAACGCGACAGGTCCAACCCTTGAACACATCACGCGTCATTTCGGCGTTCATGACGGCGGGTTCGCAATATCGCGGATTCGCCCCAAACAGCGAATAGGCAATCACGTTTTCAGCGGGGTTCGCCGCGTTAAATTTGGGCGGTGCGTGGTCTGGAATCGGCACGCTCGGATTGGCACCGCATTTGGCGTCGGACGCGCGCAAGGAGCGCAATCCATACTCGCGCATTTCGTCAGTCTTGCCCAGCCAGCCGCACACTTCCACCAAGCCATCGAGCCACGTCGACGATGCCTGCTTGCGCTTGCTCGCCGGCGCGTTGTTGATGCTCATATAGATTTTGTATGCGCGGTCGTAGGCTTTGATACGCATCAGGCACAACGCGTAATCCGACAGGATCGTCATGTTGTCGGGCGTAATTCGAAGCGCTTCTTCGGCGAACTTCGCGCCGCTTTGATAATCGCCAGCCGAATACGCTGCGCGGAACTGCTCCGCAATTGCGGCGAATCGCGCTTGCATAACCGCGGTGGGCTGGCGCACGCCGCCGGATTGTTTCGCTTGTTGAAAATTAGGTCGGGCCATGAAGTTTTATCGATTATTTAGCAAACGGGCATTGTTCGTACGCGCGCTTGTGCCGCAACGCCGAACCGCTCCGAGGTAACCGTGGACTTTAAACGGCGCGATGCCCGTTGCCGACGCTTGAGATCGTTTTTCACAATTTCGCAGCCTGAAATCGTCGCTTGGCGATATCCGGGGGGCGCATATGACGAGACTTTGGCTGGCCCACCCAAAGCCGNGACAGGCTGAAACAGTCGACCCGGAATGTGCCGTCCNGCTGTAGNAAAATCTGAGAGAAAAGGCCAAATCGTAAGAAAATCTGTGCNTGGATAAGAAAATCTGTGGTGCTACNGGGTTTTGTGAGGTTTGAGCCGTCCCCGTAAGAAAAAATNGCGTAGNGGGNNGAATNGTAAGAAAATCTGTGCTCGGATAAGAAAATCTGCAGGGGCCCCTGCGTTTTGCAAATTTTTTGTGGAGCCAGGATGACGGCCGTTGGTTATCAATACTTGCATCAGAAGCTGAACTCGGGCGCACAAGCGCCGCGACGGCCCGCGCTTGTCAAACCAGTTACCCGGTTGACGGAGATCAACGGATGCCTGGCGGTGCCGCGGCAAATGGCGCCACCCGACGGCGCTTACCTTGAGCATGTCCTATTCGCGCTGAAACACGAAGGCACCAACCTTGGCATTCTCGCGCAAGCATTGCCGACAATCAGCGCCGACATTCTGATCGCGGAACTGAAGCGTGCGCCAAACGGCATTTTTATCCGGAAAGCCTGCTTTCTCTGGGAGTCGTTCACTGGCGAGCAGCTAACCGACGCTCCCGCGGTTGGCGGCGCAGCCGTCGGACTTTTCGACCCGGAGCGCTACATAACTGGCCCCTCGGTCCGCAATGCGCGTTGGCGCGTCGATTTCAACGGGCTCGGATCGTCGCGCTATTGCGCAACGGTCGAACGAACACCTGCGATTGTCAGGCTGCTCGATTCTGACATTCTTGGCCGCGCCCAGGAATTCATGGCATCGCTGCCACCTGAGATGATGGATCGGGCTATCAACTGGGCCTATCTTTACGAAACACAGGATTCGTTCGCCATTGAGAAAGAGTCCCCCTCGGAAGACAAGGCACGCCGCTTCGTGGCGCTTTTGCGGCAGGCCCATGAGCGCCACCCGTTGAACGAGGAGTATCTGGTCGAGTTGCAAAACATCTGCGTCACCAATCCGCTCGACCAGGCCGCGGGATACCGAAGCCAGCAGAACCATCTGCAAAACGGCCTGCGAGGTGCGGCCGGGGTGACGTACGTTCCTCCTCCTCCCGACATGCTGCCTGAGTTGATGGACGAATGGCTGGCGTTTGCGAACACCGCCCCGACCCAGATTGATGCAATCGTTGCAGCAAGTATTTCTTCGTTTGGTTTCGTGTTCCTTCACCCCTTCATGGATGGCAACGGCAGGCTTTCACGCTTTCTCATCCATCAGGCGTTGTGCTCTTCCGGGAAGCTTCAACATGGACTATTGCTCCCCGTTTCGATCGCGATGAAGCGTCATGAGTTGGCATACCTGGAAGCACTTCAGGATTTTTCGAAGCCGCTGCGCGAGCATTGGCGAGTCCTCTGGATCGACGACGCAAACTTTGAGTTCGAGTTTCTTGGCAGTCCGTCCATGTACCGGTACTGGGACGCCACGCCGGCTGTTGAATTCGTCCTGCGAATGGCAGACGAGGCCCTTGAGGTCGAGTTGCGGCGGGAGACGCAGTTTCTTCGCCACTACGACGCGGTGCTTCGCGCCGTGGATGAACGCTTCGATGTACGCGGAAGTACGCTCTCAACGCTTGTGATGATGTGTCTGGACAACGGCGGCGTGGTCTCGAAAAACCGCCGCAAACAGTTCGCCGGCGTCGTACCTGAGGCTGTGTTCGAGGCGATCGAGAGGGCAACGAAAGCGGTGCTTGATGCCGAGTCCGAAGCCCCCCCGAGGACGCGGAGTTCCCCCAGTGAATCAGTGTGAAAGCGTCCTCGCCTCACCCGAAGGGTTTACTGTCCGGGTTGCTACCCGTCACACATCAGGAGTACCTGCAGGGCGCAGACAACTCTACGGGACACACCCCATCAATGTCTGGGTTACCGGGATCGCACTTATGCCGTCGCCCAAAAACAAAAAGCCAGTCGCTTCCAAAGATGCGACTGGCTTTTTCCAAGCAAGCTTTCAATCGTGCAGCCGACTATCTCAAGATAGTCACGATCTCAAACGTCAATATTCCCCGCTCTTAGCGCATTCGATTCAATAAACGCGCGTCGCGGTTCAACGTCATCGCCCATTAGCGTCGTAAAGATGCCATCGGCCGCAATCGCATCTTCGATCTGAACGCGCAACAACCGCCGCACCGTCGGGTCCATCGTCGTTTCCCACAACTGCGACGGATTCATCTCACCCAAGCCCTTATACCGCTGCTTGCTGACGTTGCGCTCGGCGTCCGCGATCAGCCACTTCATCGCGCTCTTGAAGTCCGACACGGCCATCGACCGTTCACCGCGCTTGATCAACGCACCCGGCCCGATCAAACCCTTGAACGTATTCGCGGTCGTCTGCAATTGCTTGTAATCCGCGGTCAGCTGGAAGTCTTCATCGATAACGGAAACCTTCACGTTCCCGTGATGCCGGCGCTTGATATGCAGCGACCGGATCTCGCGCACCGGATCGTAAGCCGGCTCGACGGTCACTTCCGGCTTCAACGGATCGGCCCGCAACGCAGCTTGCAAAGCCGCCGCGGATGCTGCCGCCGCTTCCTCCGTCGACAAATCCAGCACGATGCCGTCCATCACCGCTTCAAGCGCGTTGACGTCGTAGAACCGGCTGACACGATCTACCACCGCTTGCGCGAGCAAATACGCACGCGCAAGCTCGCCGAGCGCGTCACCCGTAATCGGCGTCGCGCCTTCAGCCGGGATCAACTCCGAACCCTGCAATGCCAGCTTCAACATATGCTGATTCAGCTCGTGCGTGTCCTTGAGATACCGCTCGTCCTTACCCGCCTTGATCTTATAAAGCGGCGGTTGTGCGATATAAATAAACCCGCGCTCCACGATCTCCGGCATTTGCCGATAAAAGAACGTCAGCAGCAGCGTCCGGATGTGCGCACCGTCCACGTCCGCGTCGGTCATGATGATGATGCGGTGGTAGCGCAGCTTGTCGAGGTTGTAATCGTCCTTGCCGAGCCCGGTCCCGAGCGCCGTCACTAGCGTCACGATCTGCTCCGACGAAATCAGCTTGTCGAAGCGCGCGCGCTCCACGTTCAGCACCTTGCCGCGCAACGGCAAAATGGCCTGGAACTTCCGGTCACGTCCTTGCTTCGCCGATCCACCCGCCGAGTCGCCCTCGACGATATAAATCTCCGACTTCGCCGGATCCTTCTCCTGGCAATCGGCGAGCTTACCCGGCAAACCAACGCCGTCCAGCACGCCCTTACGCCGCGTCATTTCACGCGCTTTACGGGCGGCATCGCGAGCGCGCGCTGCATCGATAATCTTGTTCGTGATGATCTTCGCGTCGTTCGGCGTTTCCTGCAGGAACTCCTCGAGCGCCTTGGCGACCACGTCTTCAACCGGCGCGCGCACTTCCGACGACACCAGCTTGTCCTTCGTCTGCGAGCTGAATTTAGGCTCCGGCACCTTCACGGACAACACGCACGACAACCCTTCGCGCATGTCGTCGCCGCTCGTCTCGATCTTCGCTTTCTTCGCGATGTCGTGATCCGTGATGTATTTGTTCAGCACCCGCGTCATGGCCGCGCGCAAGCCGGTCAAGTGCGTGCCGCCATCGCGCTGCGGAATGTTGTTCGTGAAGCACAGTACGCTTTCGTTGTAGCTGTCGTTCCACTGCATGGCCACTTCGACCGTGACGTTGTCCTTCTCGCCAATCGCGTGAAACACAGTCGGATGCAGGACCTGCTTGGTCTTGTTGATGTAATCGACAAAACCCTTCACGCCGCCGATAAACGCAAAATCGTCTTCCTTGCCGGTGCGCTGGTCGGTCAGGCGAATCCGCACGCCGTTATTCAGGAACGACAATTCGCGCATGCGCTTGGCGAGGATGTCGTAGTGGAATTCCACGTTGCCGAAGATGGTGATATCGGGCATGAAATGCACTTCGGTGCCGCGGTTTTCCGTGTCGCCTACAACGTGCATGGGCGAATACGTAATGCCGTCTTCGGTCACGAGCTCGCGGTTCTGCACCACGCCACGATGAAACTCCATGAAGTGCTTCTTGCCGTCGCGGCGCACGGTGAGGCGCAGCCATTCGGACAGGCCGTTCACGCACGACACGCCCACGCCGTGCAAGCCGCCCGAGACCTTGTAGCTGTTCTGGTCGAACTTGCCGCCGGCGTGCAACTCGGTCATTACGATTTCAGCAGCGCTGCGCTTTGGATCGTGCTTGTCGTCGAGCTTCAGGCCCGTAGGCACGCCGCGGCCGTTGTCGGTCACGGAGATGGAGTTATCGGCGTGAATGGTGACGTGGATGTCGTTGCAATGTCCGGCGAGCGCTTCGTCGATGGAATTGTCCAGCACTTCGAAAACGAGGTGGTGCAGACCCGTGCCATCCGACGTATCGCCGATATACATCCCCGGCCTCTTGCGGACCGCCTCCAGACCTTCAAGAATCTGAATGGAGGATGCGCCATAAGCGTTGTCGGGTTGCGAAATTGGGTTTTCAGTCATGGGTTTTTTCCGGTTCTGCGTCACTACGGGGTCGCTACTGGGTCACTACGGGGTTGCTGCGCGGTCGCTGCATGGGACTTTTCGAAACACCTTAAAAATGCCAAAGGGGCAATGCGCCCCTTGGAATATTTTTAGTTTTGGCCGCGTCAGATGCGCATTGGCATCACCACATATTTGAATTCGTCGTTCTCGGGAATCGTGATCAAGGCGCTTGAACTAGCGTCGCCGAGGCTCACTTGCAGCATGTCGATCTTCAGGTTCGCGAGCACGTCGAGCAGATACGTGACGTTAAAACCGATGTCCACGCTGTCGCCCTGATACGCGATTTCCAGCTCTTCCTGCGCTTCTTCCTGGTCGGCGTTGGTCGACATGATCTTCAACTGGCCCGGCTCGATCAGGCAGCGCACGCCCTTGAACTTGTCCGACGTCAGGATGGCGGCACGCTGCAGCGAACGCTGCAATTCTTCGCGGCCGATCAGGAACGTGTTCTTGTGCGACTTCGGGATCACGCGCTGGAAGTCGGGGAACTTGCCTTCCACCAGCTTCGACACAAGTTCAACCTGGCCGAACGTGAACTTGACCTGGCTCGCCGCAATATCGATCACGAGCGCGTCGTCGATNTCTTCCAGCAAGCGCTGCAATTCCAGGATCGTCTTGCGCGGGATGATGACTTCCTGNCGCGGGAACGACCCTTCGATTTTCATCGATGAAAACGCCAGCCGGTGACCGTCTGTAGCCACCGCCATCAACTGGTCGCCGTCGACCACGAGCAGCATGCCGTTCAGGTAATAGCGAATGTCCTGCTGCGCCATCGCGAAGTGGACCATGCCGAGCAATTGCCGGAACGTCTTTTGCGGAACCGAGAGGCTCGCGCCGAATTCCGTCGCCTGATTGACGGTCGGGAACTCATCGGCAGCAAGCGTCTGAAGCGCAAAGCGGCTCTTGCCGGAGCGCACGGTCAGCTTCTTGTCGGTGAGATCGAGCGAGACTTCGCCCGGCGGCATGGCGCGCAGGATGTCGAGCAGCTTGCGCGCGGCGACGGTGGTGGCGACCTGATCGCTGCCGGTGCCGAAATCGGCACGGGTGGTGATCTGAAGTTCGAGATCGGTCGAGAGGAACGACACGTCGGCGCCAGTCTTGGTGATCAGCAAATTGGCGAGGATCGGCAACGTATGACGGCGTTCGACGATTCCGCTCACGGTTTGCAGCGGCCTTAGGAGATTATCTCGTTCGGTCTTGACCAGTTGCATAGAGTTCCTTCGTTGATGTGACGGCCGTCCGCCGCTTTTGCCACCGCTTTTTCAGAAGCGTTTGCCACCGCATTGATGAGCTTCGGACGGTCTCGTGTCACGCGCTTGCGGCCCCCGCCGCCCGCACGTGCCAGGCTTACGCCAAAACGCCGCCCAAGGCCGCTGGACGGTCAAACCCGTATTGTGCCTCAAAACCTGACCGCTCCCTGAAAATGGGGGCAATTTCATCAATAAACAGGCCCATTTTTAGACGCTTTTTTCGCGCTTTTCAGCGAAGCCCGCAAACCCGCGCGGGCACGATCCTGATAACGCGTTCTGAGTGGGTTCGCCCGCTGCGCTGCGAGGCCGGCAAGTCCGCACTTAACTCGACTTACAGCCTTGCTGCCTACCCCTTCAGCGTTTGTTCGAGCACGTGCAGTTCGTGGTTCAACTGAGCGTCCGTGCCGCGTTCCGCCGAGATTTTCCGTACGGCGTGCAGCACCGTGGTGTGATCGCGGCCACCGAACAATTCGCCGATTTCCGGCAGGCTTTTCTGCGTGAGTTCCTTCGCCAGATACATCGCGATCTGACGCGGCCGCGCAATGTTCGCCGGACGCTTCTTGGAATACATGTCGGCGACCTTGATGTTGTAAAAGTCCGCCGCCGTCTTCTGGATGTTTTCCACCGAAATCTGCCGGTTCTGTACCGTCAGCAGGTCTTTCAGCGCTTCCTTGGTCAGCTCGATCGAAATCTCGCGGCCGTGGAATCGCGAAAAAGCCAGAATCTTGCGCAACGCGCCTTCCAGTTCACGCACGTTCGAGCGCAAATGTTTCGCGACAAAAAATGCCACATCCTCCGACAAACTCACGCCTTCCGATTGCGCCTTGCGCATCAGGATGGCTACGCGCATCTCCAGTTCCGGCGGTTCGATCGCGACTGTCAGGCCGGAATCGAAACGTGAAATCAGCCGGTCGTCGATACCCGAGATCTCCTTCGGATATGTGTCACTGGTGATGATTACCTGCGCCTTGTTCGCTACCAGCGCCTCGAACGCGTAGAAAAACTCTTCCTGCGTACGCGATTTGCCCGAGAAGAACTGGATATCGTCGATCAACAGCAGGTCGAGCGAATGGTAGTAACGCTTGAAGTCGTCGAAGGCCTTGCGCTGATACGCCTTCACCACGTCCGATACGTATTGCTCTGCGTGGATGTAGCGGATACGCGCGCCGGCCTTGTCCTGCAGCAACTGGTTGCCGATAGCGTGAATCAGGTGCGTCTTGCCCAAGCCCACTCCGCCGTACAGGAAGAGCGGGTTATACGAAATGCCGGGGTTATCGGCGACCTGGATCGCGGCTGCGCGGGCGAGCTGATTCGCCTTGCCGGTCACGAAGTTGTCGAAGGTGAGCACGGGATTGAGCTTCGAGCGCTCGTAAGCCGAGTCGCTTTCCCCATTCGACGACGCCGTGCCGCCCGGGCGCCATGTCCGGCGCGCGGCTGCGGCTTCGTTCGCGTCGAGGCTCGGCAGGTCGAGATCGCCGTTATCGGCCTGGTCGTTGTGCTGCAAGGATTGCGCATGCTGCGCGGCTTCAGCGGCGAGCGCGTTAATGTGAGCGCTCGCGTTCGCGTGGCCGCCATTGCTTCGTTCAGCGGGTTCGGACAGCGGACGCTGGATTGACGGGGAAGCTGGCGCGGCAGCGGGCGTGGATACAGCCGACGGCGCAGCCACGCCGCCCATTGCCTTGCGTGCGGTGGCTTTTGGGTCCAGAACAAATTGGATATCGACAGGCGCGTGCCAGAAATCGCGGGCCAGATCCGCGATACGGCCGGAAAACTGGCTCTTCACCCAGTCGAGCTTGAACCGGTTAGGCGCAGCGATGCGCAGCGTGCTCGCGTTGGCATCGAAGTCGACCAGGGCCAGCGGTTTGATCCATGTGACGTACTGCTGCGGCGTAAGTTCGCGCTCCAGCAATGCGGAACAGTGTTGCCAAAAATCGTTCATCGAATGCAGTCGTTAGGGTTTACCGCGAGTCCTGCCGCCNCCCTCGCCGCCACGCGGCGACAAGGCCCGGTGCGCGCGGGCAAGCGTGCCCCGAAGCCTTGCCCACCGTGCTTTTGCAGGTGATGTAGCGGACCGGGACAACGTGCGGTTACGTCGGATTGAGCGGAGATTCTAACGCCAAATGCAACCTCGGAGCGAGTTATCCACAGGGACGGACCATGTTGCGTATCGAATCGTCAAGCCTGTGGACTTCTCGGAAAACCGCTCGCCATGCCTCGTAACCTATTGACGGTCAATAGGAAAACGGTTTAAATAGCGGGTTCCGCAAAACCCGAATTCCTGTACCACCGGCCGGTGCGTCGCTTTTTACGTCGCTTCGTCATGCCGCGCGGTCCGTTTTTACCCAAGTGAGACCAACATGAAACGCACTTATCAACCTTCCGTCACCCGTCGCAAGCGCACCCACGGCTTTCGCGTCCGCATGAAGACGGCCGGTGGCCGCAAGGTGATCAACGCACGTCGCGCGAAGGGTCGCAAGCGCCTGGCAGTTTAAGGTCGCTTTTGACGGCGCACCCCGGCACTCGCCCAGACGCGTGCGACGGCCAGGTGCGCAGCACGACAAGCTCCGGACAGGAAATCGGTCAGTTGCAAGCACGTGCCGCGTTCCCCAAGGCCGCAAGGCTGCTGAAAACGGATGAATACTCATCCGTTTTTCGTTTGCGCCCTTGGCGCCGGTCCCCGCACTTCGTTCTGTACGGCAAGCCGACAGGCAATGAGGCGCGGCTGGGGTTGGTCATCGGCAAGAAGTTTGCGCCGCGTGCAGTCACGCGTAATCTGATAAAGCGGCTCGCGCGCGAAGCTTTCCGGCTTCGGCGCGCGGAGCTTGGCGGCTGGGACATCTTGCTGCGGCTGCATGCGAAAATTGACCGCAAGGCCATGCCGAGCGCGAAATCGCCGCCGCTGCGCACGTTGTTTCGCGAGGAAATCGACGGCCTGCTCGACCGTGCAGTGCGCGAAGCCGCGCGGCGCATGGCGGAGCAGGGTGCATCGACTATCGTCAACGATCCACCCGCGCCTGCGGGCCCATGAGCCGCTTCAGGCGCACACCGGCTTGTCCGGCGTCGACCCGAGCGCGAATTCTATGCAGACGGCACGAATTGCAGAAACGGCGTTGATCGCCTTATTACGCTTCTACAAGGTTGCGGTGAGCCCCATGCTCGGCAACCGGTGCCGCTTTTACCCATCGTGTTCTGACTACGCGCGCGAAGCAATCCAGTATCATGGCGCCGCGCGTGGCTCATTCCTCGCAGCAAAACGTCTGTGCCGCTGCCATCCGTTTTCGGCTGGCGGCATCGATCTGGTCCCCGTGCCTCCGTCCGCCGCCGGCTGCGTTCAGCAGGATGGCGCGTCAGCGGCCGACCCAGTCGACGACTCTGCCCCGAGCTCATCGAATTCGCCAAATCCACCGGATTCAGCAGATTCAGTGAGTTCAAACCCCCACGGCGCCAATAACGCGCTCTTCGATCGACACTGAGACAACGCATGGATATCAAACGTACCGTCCTATGGGTCATCTTTTTCATGTCGGCTGTCATGCTGTTCGACAACTGGCAACGTGACCATGGGCGCCCGTCGATGTTCTTCCCGAGCGCCGTCCCGACCAAGACAGTCGGCACCGCTGCACCGGGAACCACGACGCCGGGCACGCAAGCCGCCGATTTGCCGGCCACCCCTGGCGTACCCGGCGCACCGGTCGCGCCCGGTTCGAACGCACCCGCGTCCGCCGCCGCCGACCAGCTCGTGAATTTCTCGACGGACGTCTACTCCGGCCAGATCGATACCCGCGGTGGAACGCTGTCGAAGCTGTCGCTCATGAAGGAAGGCGACGGCAAGCAGCCGGATCTGTACATCACGCTCTTCGATCACACCCCTACCCACACGTATCTCGCGCGCACGGGCCTGCTCGGTGGCGATTTCCCGAACCACAACGACGTGTTCACGCTCGTACCGGGCAGCCAGACGTCGATGGGTGACGGCAAGACGCTGTCGATCGCGTTCGAATCGCCGGTCAAGGGTGGCGTGAAGGTCATCAAGACCTACACGTTCACGCGCGGCAGCTATGTGATCAACGTCGATACGAAGGTGCAGAACGTCGGCACCGCGCCGGTCACGCCGCGCCTCTATATGGAACTCGTGCGCGACAACACGCCGGTGGAAACGCCGCGTTTCTCGCACACGTTCATTGGGCCGGCTGTTTATACGGACCAGCATCACTTCCAGAAGATCGATTTCAGCGATATCGACAAGGACAAGGCCACGTTCGCCCCCTCCGCCGATAACGGCTGGATCGCGATGGTGCAGCATTACTTCGCGTCGGCGTGGATTCCGCAGCAGGGCGTGAAGCGCGATATCTACGTGCAGAAGATCGATCCGTCGCTGTATCGCGTGGGTGTGCAGCAGCCGTTGCAGACCATCGCGCCGGGACAGACCGTCGACGTGCAGGCGCGGCTTTTTGCCGGCCCCGAAGAAGAGCGGATGCTGGAAGGCGTCGCGCCGGGTCTCGAGCTTGTGAAAGACTACGGCATGGTGACGATCATCGCGAAGCCGCTGTTCTGGCTGCTCGAGAAGATCCATAGCTATGTCGGCAACTGGGGTTGGGCGATTATCCTGCTCACGCTGTTGATCAAGGCTGTGTTCTTCCCGCTGTCGGCAGCAAGCTACAAGTCGATGGCCCGCATGAAGACCATCACACCGCGCATGACGCAATTGCGTGAACGCTATAAGGGCGATCCGCAGAAGATGAATGCGGAATTGATGGCGCTCTATAAAACCGAGAAAGTGAATCCGTTCGGTGGGTGTTTGCCGGTCGTCGTGCAGATTCCGGTGTTTATCTCGTTGTATTGGGTGTTGCTGTCGTCGGTGGAAATGCGCGGTGCGCCGTGGGTCTTGTGGATTCACGATTTGTCGCAGGCCGATCCGTTCTACATCCTGCCCGTGCTGATGGCCGTTTCCATGTTCCTGCAAACGCGGTTGAATCCCACGCCGCCGGACCCGGTTCAGGCCAAGATGATGATGTTCATGCCGCTGGCTTTCTCGGTCATGTTCTTCTTCTTCCCGTCAGGACTGGTGCTGTATTACGTCGTGAATAACGTGCTTTCCATCGCGCAGCAGTATTACATTACGCGGATGATGGGACAGAAGAAGGTTGCCAAGGCTTAGGTTTTTGGTCCTTGGTTGGATTTAGATACGCCCGGCTTTATGCCGGGCGTTTTCGTTTCTGCACACCGCTTGGCGTATGCGTATCACCGTTTCCCGCCCGCCCCATAAAACTGGTCGACCAGTTCCTCGAGCAGATACCGGTGATGTGGCGAAAGCGCTTCAATCTTCGAGGCCAGTTCGATCGTCTCCTCGGACGCCGGATACTTCTCGTCATGCACGATCGGTTTCGGCGCGTTTTGCGGATTCCCGCTTGGCGGCGGACCGTAATGCAGCCAGTGCTGCTCGACCTTGAACCACTCAGCGAGCGTCGCCAGTTTGTCGGCAGTGGGAATAGAACGCGCTGTCAGCCATTTATGCGTGGTTTGCGGCGACACGGGTTCGCCGTGATATCGCAAATTGAAATGCAAGGCGAGGTCGGTTGCGCCGCGCATTTTCTCGGGCGCGCGCGTCATCGAAAATTTGAGCCGATCCGAAAAATCGGCTTTCTCTTGGGGTGTTGGCATAGGTCGCGATTGTGCGAGGCAAACGCAGCGGCCCAGTCAACCGCCTACGCTAGATATGGCGCAGCTTCCTCATTTTTAGCGTGTTCAGGAAAAAGAACAGGCGAATGCCGCATCGATCGATTAATACGCGTGAACCTCATTGCAACGACATTTGCGCACAATGAAACGATCGGCTCAGCAGGCGCTCCTACGATTCATCATATCCCACATAAGATAAATTAAGAATCGTCCTATCGCATCGTTCGGCGCAGCGAAACGAAAGCGCCGCGCTACAATGCCGCCACTCGTTCACCAGCGTTCCGCTCGAAAAACCATGTCCAACAACGACTCCGATCCGATCGTCGCGATTGCCACTGCGTCGGGGCGCGGGGGTATCGGCGTGATTCGGCTGTCGTTCGGGCGGGCGGGCGAAGCAGCGGCTAAACACGCGATGCTCACGCTGTGCGGCCAGTTGCTCGACGCGCGGCACGCGAGCTACGTGCCGTTCATCGATGCGCGCGGCGAAGCGCTCGATCGCGGTATCGCGATGTATTTCCCTGCGCCGAACTCCTACACCGGCGAACACGTGCTCGAGTTGCAGGGACACGGTGGTCCGATCGTGCTGCAACTGCTGTTACAGCGCGCTATTGATACTGGTCGTGAATTCGGTTTGCGGCTGGCCGAACCGGGCGAATTCACGCGTCGTGCCTTCCTCAACGACAAGCTCGATCTGGCTCAGGCCGAAGCCGTCGCCGACTTGATCGAGGCCAGCACGGAAGCAGCGGCGCGCTCGGCAGGCCGCTCACTCGATGGCGCTTTTTCGCGCGAAATCCACGCGCTCGTCGAGGACGTCATCACGTTGCGCATGCTGGTTGAAGCGACGCTCGATTTCCCCGAGGAAGAGATCGATTTCCTGGAGGCCGCCGATGCCCGCGGCAAGCTCGCCCGCATCCGGGCACGGCTGGACAAGGTGCTGGCCGATGCTCGTCAGGGCGCGCTGCTGCGCGAAGGTTTGTCGGTCGTGCTCGCGGGGCAGCCGAACGTGGGCAAATCGTCGTTGCTGAACGCGCTGGCCGGCGCGGAACTCGCTATCGTCACGCCGATCGCCGGCACCACGCGCGACAAGGTCACGCAGACCATCCAGATCGAAGGTATTCCGCTACATGTCATCGATACCGCCGGCCTGCGCGAAACGCAGGATGAGGTTGAGCGGATTGGTATCGAGCGGACGTGGGGTGAAATCGGCCGCGCGGATGTCGTGCTGCATCTGCTCGATGCACGCGAGGCGTTGAGTGCCGACGATGTCGCCATCGCCGCGCGTTTCCCGGCGGGTGTGCCGGTCGTGCGCGTGCTGAACAAGGCGGATCTGGCGGGCGTGGAGGCATCGGCGGAAATGGCCGGCGACGACGTGCGTGAAGTGCGTTTATCGGCGAAAACGGGCGACGGCATCGCGTTATTGCGCAGCGAGTTGCTGCAGATTGCCGGCTGGCAGGCGGGCGCCGAAAGCATTTACCTGGCGCGCGAGCGGCATCTGATCGCGCTGCGTGCGGCACGCGAACACCTTGCGACCGCCGCCGATCACGCGGACCAGAATTCGCAAGCGCTCGATTTGTTCGCCGAAGAGTTACGGCTCGCGCAGGATCAGCTGAATTCGATCACCGGGGAGTTTAGTTCCGACGATCTTTTGGGCGTAATTTTCAGCCGGTTTTGTATTGGAAAGTAGTGCGTGATCAGTGGTGACAAATTCGTCACAGCGTAGAAAGCCAGGAAGCCGAGCTAACTCAGGTCGTTTAGCGCCCTCGGCAATGTTGCAAAGACGGACGCGCCGTGGTGACGCATAGTCGAAATGCTCCAGCGTTACGCTACGCTCAGATGGTGCTCGGAATCGAAGCGATCAAGAATGGCGAGAAGCGCATCGACCTGGCTCAACTGAGCTTTTGACAAATGATTTAACCGCATAATCTCGGCCAGCCGTCGACGCCAATACGGTGGCGTTAAAAGCGGGTTTGCGTAATTCTCGTTACACGATTGCAGCACTGCGGCCCGGACATGTTCGATATCCATATCGAGTAGAGTTGGCATACAAGCCTCCCGCGTCTGCGCCAATACTTTTATTATCCTATGGTAATACAAAAGTGCAATCTATTTCGCTTCCGAGCTGATTGCGACCTAAATTTTCCCGGAAACGAAAACCCCTTCGGCTCAGAATTCTTAATTGCTTTCAGGCACTTCAATACCTCGCTGGTGATATTTACCGATTTCAGAGGCCGCGGGCATTTCAATTCGGTGCCGATTTACCATTCGACGCAATGTCGAGCAGGTTAGGCCGGGCATAGGCGGGAACGGTAGCATCCAGACACTGGAACGTGAGGGTTGATTCAACAAGGGTCCAGTCTCGTGCTCCTGAGGTCTTCGCCGGGCCGGGCATCTATTTCTTACCCTTACCAGTGCAAAACTCGCGTGCTTTATTCACAGCGAGAGCGGTGCGTGCTCCGTGGGACTGGAGGCCACCGCGGGTCGTCGCATCGAGCATGTACGTATCTTTTCCCAATTGCGTCACCTCGCTGATGGATGCGCACCCGGCCAAGCTCGCAAGGACANGCGGAAGCATGAATAAGGCTTTGATATCGTGAATCCCTCTTTCAAATTTGATTGAATTCTTTCGGGCGCGCTATCCGAACGGCCTGACAACGAGATGTAACAACAGAACGCACGATAACCGACGGTAATTTCTTGCAAGGCAACCGCTGTTACTGTCTCGCTGATAATTGATCATCAAGACGGCCTGTTCACGTAGGAGCCTTAATCGTGCGAGAAGTAACACCGCCAATCGCATCCAACTCACCTGCTTTAAACGAGCAATCTGCTACTGCGCTGTTGCGTCAACTAGAGCCTGTTCTCACGTACGTGATTCGTTGCGCATATACGGAGCAGGTGCCTTTCGTTAGCGAAGACGTGATTCAGTTACGACAAAAAATACGCGGATTGATAACGGCGCCGCGGGGATCGTCGTCACCTGAGCTTTGAGAGTGAACCACGCGCGCGGGGTCAGAAGGAAATTATCGGTATCGAATGAAATCCCCGCTCAGGGCTGGATTCCGTAGCGAAAGCCCCGTTTGTCAGAATCGGTGAGCAATACCCGCATCGTCCTGCCATCAAGCAGTCCGCATCAGGGTAACGCTGAAAAAGATTGGTCGCTCCTTGATGTACGATTCCAGAAGAGGAAACGCGCAGGAGCCCAAAATGGCGAATCCGAAGGATCTCGACGACGAGCGGGCAACTCGCTGCCGCAGACAGATAGCTTTGGCCACCATCGCGGCCGTGATCATCATTGCCGGGTTGTGGCGAACCGCCGCGTGGCTAGGATGGCTTGGTTCGTGAATCTTGCGGCCTGTGCAGCGCGCATCATGACGCCGCTGAAGCGGCCTGAGTCAACGTCAGGCCGCTAACTAAGCAAGCGCCGCTCATCTAAGCCCTACACCGCCTTTTTCCACGCTGCCGCAAACACGCCCGCGCCCATCAAGAGCGCGCCGCCGGCCCGATTCACCGTCCGCTGCACGGCCGGCCGGCGAATTGCCCGCCGCGCGACCGATGCGAGCATCGCGTATCCAAACGCATTAGCCGCAGCCAGGCCGACGAACGTCGCCTCCATGATCGCAATCTGCGAAATGCTCGCGACATGTGGATTAATGAACTGCGGCAGGAAAGCGATGAAGAAAATGATGCTCTTCGGATTGAGCGTGGTCACGGCGTACGCGTGAGCAACGATCCGCCCTGTGCGCAACTCGGTGGGGGCCTGGACGGCATCGGTATCCATCACCGGCGCACACCACAACTTGATGCCCAGGTAGACGAGATATGCCGCGCCCACCCATTTCAACACCATGAACAATTCCGCCGATGCCGCGAGCAACACGCCAAGCCCGAGCATGGAGGCGGTCATCGACGTGAGGTCGCCCAACGCAACGCCAGCGGTTGTCGCGAGCGCATATTTGCGGCCGTGGCCGAGCGCGTACGAGACGACCAGCAACACGGTCGGTCCGGGAATGGCAACGAGGATGGCGGAGGCGATCGCGAATGGCAGCCATTGAGTGAGGGTCATGAGAGCTCCTGTGGGAAGCGTCGATTAATCCACGAAGATGCGCTTCTGACAAGACACCGCAAAAAACGATGGAAGCCACGCGCGTCGGCGTCACCGCGGGAGAGCGGTTGCACGCGCCAAGTGTCTGACTCGAGACGATTTCATCTGTAGAATTGCGTCTATGTATCCGGCTTATGCGTTCGGCACAGATTCTGCTTAGTATTGAACGGGCTTTGACCAGCGATCAGGCCCGGTAATCTCAGTGTCTCCTCCGCTCATTCGTGAGGTTGAATGCCCGGTTCCAGTGAACCGGGCATCTTTTATTGTTTTTTTGGTTTGCGCTGCATCATTCATGATTTTTATTAGCGTGCCGCGCTGTTAAAGCCGCTTAATCCCGAAAACCCATCTGCGACAATCTGTCTTGTTGCGGATGCACACAAGTTGTGCTTGCCTCTTGCAAATTCTCGTCTAGGATAAACGCTGCAGATTAATAACTAGTCACTGAATACATAGCTAAATCCCGAGAAATAGTTGCATGGAGGCTATAGATGAAAAAGCACGCCATTGCTGGTTTCGCGATGATCGGCTTATTCGCCGCGATCCCCACGGTTCATGCCCAGGACAAGGTGATCCAGCCGCAACAAACGTTCAGTTTCATGCCTAATTCGTACGGCTGTTTATCGAAGGACAAATTCGATTCCGCCGATCAGCACGCCCAAGCCGGCGAGCAGCAGAAAATGCAAGAGTTCTTCACCGGGTTTCAATGTCTGTCCACGCCGGAAAGCGGTCATTTCCGCGTACTGCGTGTTGTCGGACACGATGTCGAATTCGTGAATGCCGCGAACAGCGATACACAAGGTATGTGGACCGCCGACCGATTTATTAAGCAGTGAATTAATCGCATACGAATCAGGGTTTCAACGGATAACGGCGGGGCAAAACCGCCGGCTGTCTGATCGTTTGATTATCTCGCGGCGAGATTTATTCACGCCCGCCGCGTCGGTTTCACGTTTCTCGCAGAACAATCCTGCGACCTCGCGCGTTCAGGCTTCAGCCCGCACTTGGGCCGCCGTCGCTCCGTCGGTTTCCAGCCAACAACACCCTCCATCAAGCTAATCCCCGCAACGAACGAATGCGTTCGGTATCATCACGCGTCGAACGTCGTCGAATGTGATTGGGAACGCGTCAGCGAGCAGCGGTCCCGCGTGAACATCCGTCAAAATTCCCCTTTTCCGGCCTCTCAAAAGGCCCTCCGGTGTTGCATGGCCCTTAAATCCACAATCTACAAAGCTGAGCTGCAAATCGCCGATATGGATCGGCACTACTACGGCGACCACGCGCTGACTATCGCCCGGCATCCGTCCGAAACCGACGACCGGATGATGGTGCGTGTCGCCGCGTTCGCGTTATTCGCAAGCGAACGCCTCGAATTCACCAAGGGTCTGTCCGACACCGACGAACCCGATCTCTGGCAGAAGGACCTGACCGGACAAATCGAAACATGGATCGAAGTCGGCCAGCCGGAAGAGCGGCGCATCGCGAAGGCGAGCGGACGCGCGGACCGGGTGATCGTGATCGCCTATGGCGCCCGCGCGTCGGAGATCTGGTGGCAGGGCGTCAAAGCGAAGGTCGAGCGCATGCAAAACGTGACCGTATGGTCGCTGACGGACGGCGTGGCCGCGGCGCTCGGCGCGTTGGCCGAACGGACGATGCGGCTTCAATGCACGGTGCAGGACGGCGAGGCGTCGCTGGGTAGCGCGAGCGTCGATCCGGTCGCTATCGACTGGACAGTTTTCAAGGGAACGCCGCGCTGACGGCACTCAGGCCTCCGGCGGCCCTTTGAGTTCGACGAGATTGCCTTCCGGATCGAAGAAATAGAGCGACGGGCCAAACCCTTCGGCGCCGTATCGACGGGCCTCTTCCCCCAGGCGCACGCTGTTCTCAAGCAGATGTGCGCGCAACGCGGCGGAATCGAACGGTTCCACGCGCAGGCATACGTGATCCATGTTGTTTCCCGCGCCCGGCGTGCCACTTTCCGGCCGGTCGATCTTCGCGCCCACTGCCAGCAGATCGATCAGCGAGCGTCCCGCGCGCATCTGCACGAGCCCAAGCTCGCGCTGCTCCTTCTCCACCGGGCAGCCCAGCACCGTCTTGTAAAAATCGACCATGGCATCAAGGTTCGCGCAGCGAATCACAACGTGATCGATCTCGCGGATGGGTATTTGCATCGCGTGTCTCCGGTTTTTTTAGCGTAATGGCGGCCAGTAAATCCGCGCAAAAGTCCAGCTTAAAGTTTAGCTCGTGTTGCGAAACAGCCCCGCTACAAAGGGCTACAAAGCATACGGACGAAAAAAAGCCCGCTCGTTGCGGAGCGGGCTGAATCCATATCAGGAGGAGACATGGAGGAGACAGTTCCAATATTACACAGTGGATTGGTACGTTGCAACACTTATCGTAGTAAAAACCCCTATGGTGGTGATGTGTCGCATCTGNGCGTCATTTGTTTATGTGTTCACACGCCCGTAATCCAAGGNCNGAAATGACAGAGCAAGAACCGGCGCGTACCAATAGACGTGCNCCTCTAAAGTAGTCACNTACCCTTCGCAAACCGAGGATTGTGATGAAACCCGANCAAAGTACCGCNNCTTTTTCCAGCGATGAAACCCGTTGGAACGCCGTGTCCGGCCNCGATTCGAGCGCCGACGGCGCGTTTTTCTACGCAGTTCGCACAACGGGCGTGTTCTGCCGTCCGTCATGTGCGTCGCGGCAGCCGCGCCGTGAAAACGTCGAATTCTTCGATACCCCGCAGCAAGCCGAATCCGCCGGATATCGAGCGTGCAAGCGGTGTCAGCCGGGCAGCTTGTCGCGCGAGCTGGCTATCGTCGAACGGGCGTGCAAGGTGCTCGATGCCGATCCGCAACAGCGCCTCACCCTCGCGCAATTGAGCAACGCCGTGCACGTCAGCCCGTTTCATTTGCAGCGGCTGTTTTCGCGCGTTGTCGGCGTGTCGCCGAGGCAATATCAGGCCGCTCGCCGCGCGGATGCGTTGCGCGGAGCGCTTCAACGTGGCGACGACGTGACGCGCGCTACTCACGACGCCGGCTTCGGTTCGACGTCGCGGATGTATGACGCCGCGCCGGCAGAACTTGGGATGACGCCGTCGATTTATCGACGCAAGGGAGCAGGGTTGGTCGTGCATTACGCGACGGCGCAGACGGCGCTCGGAATCGTGCTGGTCGCCGCGACCGCCAAGGGCATCTGCAAGATCTCTTTCGGCGATGACCCGAAGGTGCTCGAAGCCGACCTGGCGCAGGAGTTGTCCGAGGCCGAACGGATCGAGGACAAGGAGCGGCTCGCGCCGTTTATCGTGCAGATCGATGCCTATTTGCGCGGCACACGCGAGCATGTCGACCTGCCGCTCGATATCAGCGCGACTGCGTTCCAGCAGCGCGTCTGGGACGCGTTGCGGCGGATTCCGTACGGCGAAACGCGCAGTTATACCGATATTGCCGAAACGCTCGGCTCGCCGCGCGCGGTGCGGGCGGTGGCGAATGCGTGCGCGTCGAATCCGGTGGCGCTCGCTATTCCGTGTCATCGCGTGGTGCATAAGGATGGCGCGCTGGCGGGGTATCGATGGGGAACGGCGCGCAAGGTCGCGTTGTTGTCGGCGGAAAAGGAGCATCGGGAGGAGGCGCCGCTCGAGGCCGTCGGTGCGGGGGTTTTGAGTTGATCGGGCTGGTTCGGCATCGAAGTTACGTGAAACGCTACGATGCCGATTAGTATCCCGATTGCCCGATCCCGTCTGCTTTCGAACTCGCCTAAATTGCCCCAAGCCAAACTCACCCGCCTCGAACTGCCCTACGTCGAACCCTACGATTGGCCCCGCGTCCTGCGATTTTTCGCGGGCCGCGCGACGCTCGGCGTCGAAGCGGTGGAGGACGGTGCGTATCGCCGAGCAATCGAATGGCTCGGCGATTCCGGCACGCTCAGCGTCACGCGTCACGCGACCAAACCTTGCCTCGTCGCAACGCTGGAAGGCGCGGCGAGCCGCCATTCGAAAGCGATCGGCGAGCATCTGACGCGCATGTTCGATCTTCAGGCCGATGCGCCCGCCATTGCCGCCCATCTCGGCCGCGATCCGTGGTTCGCGCCGCTCACGCGAGCCGTGCCGGGTCTGCGCGTACCCGGCGCGTGGTCCGGCTTCGAGCTGGTCGTGCGCGCGATAGTCGGCCAGCAGGTCAGCGTGAAAGCAGCATCGACGATAGTAGGAAGGCTCGTCGAACGCGCCGGCATGCCGCTCACCGATCACCCGCATCCCGGTACGGCCTGGCGCTTCCCCACGCCCGCCGCACTGGCCGCGGTCGATCTGGAGAAGATCGGCATGCCGGGCAAACGCGTGGCCGCATTGCAGGGTTTCGCGCGTGAAGTCGCCGCGGGCGCGCTACCGCTCGACGATCCGCATGCCGATCGTGCCGAAGTGCGGGCTGCATTGCTGGCGATGCCGGGCATCGGGCCATGGACGGTGGAGTATGTCGCGATGCGTGCATTACGCGATGCCGATGCGTGGCCCGGCACGGACCTGATCCTGATGCAGGCGCTGGTGGCACGCGATCCGTCGATGGCGAAAGCGGCGGCGTTGCGCGCCCGCGCTGAGGCGTGGCGGCCATATCGTGCGTACGCCGCGCTGCACGTGTGGAATGAGATCGCGGATCGGGCGGGATCGGCGAAAGGCGGGTGACGTTAAGCGTCCTCGCACCGGCGCTTACGCAGCCGAACCGCAAACCCCGCATCGTCCATCGAAAAACCCTACTACGGGAAGGCCCGCCCAAACCCACTGGAAATTTACGCAAACCCTTATCCGGCAAGGCTTCAAGCACGTCTTACACTGAGATGTTAAAGTGCCCGCTACCTAAAAAATCTGGTTCGGCGCATTCGGTTCGGCGCCCAATCGCAAACGTCGCGGCAATGGCAAATACGAATTTCGCATCCCCCTCCAGCAACGCTTTCCTGCGTCGCTTATCCGCGCTGACCTCCGGCCCGAACGGCGCTGCGTTGCGCCAGGGGCTGCGCGGCATCGAGAAAGAGAGCTTGCGCGTGACGCGCGACGGCGCGCTCGCCACCGCGCCACATCCGCGCGCATTCGGCTCGGCGCTCACGCATCCGCTCATCACCACCGACTACTCCGAAGCGCTGATCGAACTGATTACGCCGGCCGAGCACGACGTCGCGCGCACGCTCGAACAACTGGACGATCTGCATCGCTTCGCCTACGCCCATCTCGGCGGTGAACTGCTCTGGAACGACTCCATGCCCGGCATGCTTCCCGCTGATCAGGACATCCCGATCGGCTGGTATGGCACGTCGAATATCGGCATGTTGAAGCATGTCTACCGGCGCGGTTTGTCGTTGCGATACGGCCGCACCATGCAGTGCATAGCCGGAATTCACTACAACTATTCGCTGCACGAAGACGTATGGCGCGCGTGGGCCGCGCTCGATAACCGCAGCGCGGTGCCAGCCGTCGATTTCCAGTCCGAGCGATATTTCGCGCTGATCCGGAATTTCCGCCGGACGAGCTGGCTGCTGATGTATTTGTTCGGCGCATCGCCGGCGCTCAACGAGCAGTTCCTGCGCGGCCGCCCGAACACGCTCGAAACCTTCGACGCCACCACGCGCTATTTGCCGTACGCCACCAGCCTGCGGATGAGCGATCTCGGCTATACGAACAATCCGGCGCAATCCGCGCTGCTGCCGAGCTACGACACGCTCGACGGTTACCTCGACGTGCTCGCGAAAGCGGTCAGCGAGCCGTATCCGCCGTATGAAGCCATGGGCACGCAGCGCGACGGCGAATGGGTGCAGATCAACACGAACGTGCTGCAGATCGAGAACGAGTTCTACTCGACCATCCGGCCGAAGCGCGTCACGCAGCCCGGCGAGCGGCCGTTGCATGCGTTGTCGTCGCGTGGCGTGCAGTACATCGAAGTGCGTTGCCTCGATATCGACCCGTTCGAGCCGACCGGAATCTCGCTGGAAACCACGCGTTTCATGGACGCGTACTTGCTGTATTGCGCGATCGAAGACAGCCCGCTGTTGCCGCGCGCCGCCAACGAGGAAGCCAACGAGAACTTCGCGCGCATCACGAAGGAAGGGCGTAAGCCGGGCCTGACGCTGGCTCGCGATGGCCGCGAAGTCTCCATGCACGGCTGGGCCGACTCGTTGCTCGACGCCATTGAGCCGGTGGCGCAGGCGCTCGACGCACTGCATGGTATCGATGAACACATGACCGCCCTGAAGGCCCAGCGCGCACGGTTGGCCGATGTCTCGCTGACGCCATCGGCACGCGTGCTCGACACCATGCGCGAGCGGCATCAAAGCTTCAACGCATTCGCGCTGGAACTCAGCGCACAGCATGCCGATCACTTCCGTCGTCGGCCGCTCAGCGCGGAAGCCGAGCGCGAAATGAGCGCGCTTGCGGCAAAGTCGCTGGACGATCAGGCAAGAATCGAACGCGATGAATCGGGCTCCTTCGACGCATTCGTCGGCGCGTATCGCGCTTATACGTTGAACCGCATGAGCGTGTGAAGTGTGATCCGGCAGGGCGTCGGCTTTAACGCTGACGCTCTGCCAAATCAGCAGCTTTTTCCTCGCCGCAACGCATCAGCAGCGGCAACCCTTACTTGTTTTGCAACAGTGCGCAACGCGCGGAAACGCTCGCACGTGCGTCGGGTCTGAAATTAGCGACGCATCAGCTAAACCGGACCGATGGACGGATTGGCTGGGTGCGACAGGCTGGTCCGGACACACATCAAGGAGAGGAAGAAAAATGAGAAAAAACCTGCTGAAAAGCACGGGTTTCGCCACGGTGACGGCGATGAGTACAATCGTGGCCGCCATCGCCTTGCTGGCAGGCTGTTCGACAACCGGCCAGATCTCCGGTGAGACCATGGAGCAGGCCACGGCGCCGCTCACGTGCACGAACAAGGCCGAATGTGACGCCTGGTGGGCGCGTGCTCAGGTCTGGGTGATCAATCACTCCGAATACAAGCTGCAGACCGTCACCGACGCGATCATCCAGACCGACGGCCCGTCCGGCGGCAAACGCGCGCTTGCGTACCAGATTACGAAGACCCCGAGCAACGAAGGCACGGCAACGATCGGTTTTGCCGCCCATTGCGACAACATGCTGGGCTGCGAGCCGAATCCGTGGAAGGCCGGCGCGGACTTCAAGCAGTTCGTGCGCGGCCGGCCGTCGCAGATTGGCGCGACGGCATCGAGCAACACGTTGCCGCCGGTTTCTCCTGCCCCAGCGTCCAAGCCGATGCCGCCTGCCCTGCCGGTTCAGCCCATGCCGCCTACACTCCAGAATCAGCCGGGTCAGTCGGGCCAGAACCTGACGCCGGAATAAGTTTCCCGGGATTGCTGATCATAGAAGGCCAACGCGCAAACGGCCGGCAATGGCGAGAATGTGGCGGCTACATACTATTTAGTGCATCGACAGGCTCCACACTATCGGCGTGATAGCTAAAACACTTGCATAGGCATTGTTTTATTCCAGCGAAACAATGGCTGCAAGCCGTAACAAACTCCCTTCACAACCCGGCGAAAAGCGGCCACGGAGCGCTCAAAGGATGCGTGACGCCCGTCCACAGCACCGCCGATAAAAGCGCGAAAAGCATCCGCCGCGAAAGACCCAAGGCGCGAACAATGCGCCTGATCCGCCAGACGACGAAAGTCCACGCGCCCAGCCTCTACTCGATCACGACCGAAAAACAACACCACGAAAATTTGGTAAAGAACGCGCCTTGAATAACGATTGCATAGTCAATATTATTCTAAGCAACGAGTTACGCGCGAATGCGCCACCCGAGACCATGTTCTGACCGACTGAAAGCATCGAAACGTTCGATGCGTAAATGGATTTACCCGATGAACCGCGCTGCCCAAACCACCCGCCTCCTCGGCCGACGCTTCGGCCAGTCGATGACCGCCGCCTTACTGCACGTCCTGCCGCCGAATTTGAGCTCGTGGAAGCTGGCCCTGTACGTGATCGTGTTCTTGCTGCCGGGTGGGTCGTTTGTCGTGTTGGGTGCCGCATGGTTCGAAAACCGGCGCACGCGCAAACCCGCCGATCCCGCACCCGCCAAGACCCCGCTGCTCTGCTCTCCGAAACACTGCGACGCCTGAAACTCGTGCCGTCGTTCATAGCGTTACGTTTTCGCATCGCGTGAGCTTTGCGTAACGACCCGTAACCGAGTCCGCACGGCGAGTAACACTCAGCTTCCTTTCAAGCCGTTACCCTAACGCCTGCCCAACGCCCGCCCTTCATGCGGGTTCAGTTACCATTTCGGACCGGTTGCAAGAGGTGCTTCACGGCGCTTCGACGTGCGCAATCTCCGACAGGAATCCAGAGCAGATGCCGTTCACCCGAATCTCCGTCTTTCCCCGCAAATCCGCTATCGTCCTCGTGCTGGCGCTGGCAGGTTGCGCCGTTGGTCCGAACTACAAACGCCCCGACGCCGCCATTCCCGCGTCGTATAAAGAGGCGCCGGAAGGCTGGAAAGTCGCGCAACCGGCGGACCAGGTGGATCGTGGGAACTGGTGGACCATTTATAACGATCCCCAGCTGAACGACCTCGAAACGCGGCTGAATGCCTCGAATCAAACCGTCGCTCAATTTGCCGCGGTGTACCGGCAAGCGCGGGCGCTGGTCTCCGAAGCACGCGCGTCATATTTCCCCACGCTGGGAGTAACGGGGACGGGCACGCGGTCAGGTTCCTCCAGCCGCACGAGCGGCAGCTCGGTCGGCAATAACTTCGACCTTGGCCTCAATGCATTGTGGGAACCGGATTTGTGGGGCACCGTCAGCCGGACGGTCGGCGCGCAAAAGGCCGGCGAACAAAGTGCNGCGGCGGATCTCGCCAACGCGCGGCTCTCGGCCCAGGGAACGCTTGCGCAGACTTACTTCCAGTTGCGCGCGCTGGATGCGCAGCAAAAGCTCCTCGACGATACCGTCGCCGCCTTTCAGCGCACGCTGCAACTCACGCAGAACCAGTACGCGCAGGGCACCGCCGCGCGCTCGGACGTGATCCAGGCGCAAACGCAATTGCTGTCGGCGCAAGCGGCAGCCATCGATAACGGTGTCGCACGCGCGCAATTCGAACACGCAATCGCCGCGCTGGTCGGCGAGCCGGCATCGACGTTCTCCATCGCTTCATCGCCGCTCGATGCCACGCCGCCCGAGGTTCCGCTGGAAATGCCGTCAGCCATCCTCGAACGACGGCCTGACGTCGCTTCCGCCGAGCGCAAGGCGGCGGCGGCAAACGAACAGATCGGCGTGACGATCGCTGCGTTTTTTCCCACGCTGACGTTCTCGGCAAGCGGCGGTTTCCAGAACTCCGTGCTGTCGCAATTGCTGACCGCGCCGTCGCGCTTCTGGACGCTCGGGCCGAGTCTCGCGGCAAATATCTTCGATGGCGGCCTGCGGGTCGCACAGACCGAAGCGGCGCGCGCGGCGTATGACTCGGCGGTGGCAACGTACCGGCAGACCATATTGACTGCGTTCCAGGACGTCGAGGACAACCTGGCGTCGCAGAGAATCCTGGCGAACGAGGTCGTGGTCCAGGAGCAGGCGGTTGCGTCGGCGCAGCAGGCGGTGGCCATCGTGACCAATCAGTACAAGTCGGGCACGGTTGGATTCATCAATGTGCTCACCGCGCAGACTACGGCGTTCACCGCCGAACAAAAGCTGGCTAGTATCGCGGGACAGCGGATGGTGTCGTCGGTGGGATTGATCAAGGCGCTCGGCGGCGGCTGGGACACCGCGCAAATCGATCAGGAAACCGGCAGCGCAGCGGCGCCAGTTCCGGCGAGTGGCGTTGTGTTGAAGGGGTCGAGCGCCGCTTTAAGACCCGCACGGGGTTCGTCGACCGTTGCGGCAGCGAACGGCGGCGCAGCGAAAGAATAAGACGCGCCGGGCGGAGGAATGCCCTCGGCGTCTTCGCACCCATAGGTTCACAAGCGGCGGCAAGGCAGCCGCGCTCACCGGCCGAAGGTCAGCTCGACGGTATCCGGTCCCGTGTGCCTTCCGAGCAGGTTCAACAATCCCGCCAGATTCTCGCGTGCCTCCGGCGTGGACGTCGCCACGCCGTTGAACGCGCTCGATGTCTGCGACACCGTCCCTTGTCCACTCAGCAGCAACGGCCCGCGCGATGTCGTCAGATCCATCGTGCCCGCCTGGCCTTCCGCCTGAAACACCACGCGATACGACCCCAGCGGCTTCACACGCGACACGCTTGACGCCATGTCGTCCAGCGTCACGATCACCTGCCCATACGTGTTGTGACCGAGCATGCGCAATTCGGTCCATGTAAGCCGCACATTGCCATCCATGTTCAGCGTGTTGAACGGCGCGCCCAGACCAGTAAGCAGACTTGCCGGCACGGCGATCGTGCCCGGCGAGACCGTCGAACCGGACGGACCGGCATCGACGAAAACAGCGTCGGGCATCGAATCCGTCTGACGCATCTCCATCCGTACGCGGCCGCTGAACAACGGCCAGAACGCCGTCCGCCACTCGATTCGTCCTGGCAGGAGCGTCGCGCCGTCGCTGCCGCCCGCACCGCTGCCGGTCGCGAGCATCAGCGTGGCCGAGCCCTTCCAGAGCGAACCGGCTGGATCGACGAGATTCACGTGGCCGGCCGTCGCCTTCGCGAATTGCGGCACGATCCACGCAGCGGGCAACATGACGGCCAGCGTGACGACCACCGATACCACCGCCACCGCGAACCATGGCCAGGCCGCGAGAAACCGCCGCAAGCCGTAGTTCATTGCGCCTGGGCCGGTTGCAGCGATGCCGTCAGATCAACCTGGCCGTCGGGTTTAAGCGCCGTGATGTGCGCCTCGCTCACCTGCACCTTGAACTGTTTCCTGACGTCGTCGAGCCACACCGTCCACGCCGGGAACGACGCGTTCTTCAACTGGATCTGCACGCCCGAGCCGACCACCTGGACTTGCGCGGGGGGCATGTTGTTATCGGCGAGAGACTTCGCCAGCGCGTCGCGCAATGCGCCGCCGGTCGGCGTGACCCCCTGCCCGCCGCCTGCCAGCGATCGCGCCTCGTTTGCTTGCGTGGTCATCTGCGCGAGCTGGCGCTGCATGGCGGGCAGCGTGCTGCGCAGCCGGTCGCGGCCTTCATACGCGGGTGCCCACAGCACCAGGTACACCAGCGCGATAGCCGCCATCAGGGCGCCCCACATCAGGATGGTTTTTTCGCGCTGGGTACGCGCGTTCCAGAACTCGCCCCAAGTGTCGATGATGACCTGTTTCATTGGGCGCTCCTGATGGACCACTTGCCGGTATTGCTGTCGATAGCGCCCGCCAGCCCATTCGCGGCCAGACGTCTCTGCAAGCCGGGATCCACTTTGGTTTCGGGCTTGAAGGTCACGTCGAGCCGCCTGTCGTGGTAGTCCAGCCCCGCGATGCCGTTCACCGGAATCGGGCCGAGCGCACGAGCGAGGGCATCGGCGAGAGAGAGGAAATCGGATGGCGACAGTTGTCCCGAAACCAGCCGCAGGCGGTCAAGCTGACGCGACATCTGGTCGGGCGCATCGAGCACGACCGTGGTTTTCGGGAACGTGTTGAGCAGCGTTTCGGTCATCTGCGCGTTGATCGCGTCGCGTTGCCGGGCGAGTTGCATCCACTGGATGTTGATACCGATCATCGATACCACCAGCGCCCCGGCCAGCAGCGCCACCGGCACTCGCAAGCGCCGCATGGTCGCGCGGTCGAGCCGCCACGGCTGCGCGGCGAACTCGAACTGGCACAAGTCGAAGTGGTTCGCGAGCGCGTTGCGTGCGAGGGTTTCGAACGTCAGCGGCTGTATATCGGGAATGCCGGACCGCGCCGAGGCCATGTGCGGCTCGGCACCGGGGACGTCGCGCAGAGCGTATAGCGTTATCGGCTGTGCGCCGGCCAGCGCGCTGAGCGTGGACGTCACGGCATCGGCGGGAATCGCAAGGCCTTCGCCCAGCGCCGCGTGCTCGCCCCGCGCGATCGCAATCTCGACACGCGACGTCGCGCTCTCCGGTGGCCTGAGCGTATCGCCGCCCAGCAGCACCGGCGCGGTCGCGAGCACATCGCCCAGCACACCGGCGACAAACGGATCGGGAATGTCGGCGGCGCTTTCATGCAGCGGCAGGCAGCGCATGGCCGGCACCGCCTTCACGTTTCGATGCCCCTTGTTCGCAAACGCCTCGAGCACAAAGCGGAACCAGCCGCGATCGATCACCGCCAGCACGCGCCGGCCGCTCGCGAGCGCGACCGGATCGACGGCGATATGGCAGGTCTGCGGGTCCTGGATCAACTGATCCTCGACCACGTTGGGCAAGGCCTGGCGCAAGCGCGGCCCTTTCAGCGGCGGCAGCTGCGCGGCGGTCAGCAACAGGTCGCGCGCAGCGACGATCAGCACCGTCGCGCTCGCACGCGGCAGCAGCGCGAGCGCGGCACGGCCGGCGCGCTGCGTGACGTTGCGCTTGTCGAGCAGCAGAAACGGCAGCTCCGGCAAATGCCACTCTTCGGAGCGCACCGCCGGATCGCGCGGCGGCAGTAGGACGATCAATGTGCTCAAAGGCCGCTCTCTTGTTTTCGGAATCGAAAGTTATTGACTGGACTGCGACGTCGTTCCGATGGAACCCGTCTCAACGCATCAAAGCTGGTCGCGCACATAGACGATACGCGTGGTATGCGTCGCCGGATCGCGATACAGCAAGGTCGTCCGGTCCACTTCCGCCCGCTCGTGCTGCACGCGGCCGTGGATCAGGAAGTATTTCGTGGTGACGTCCATCTGGCTTGTATCGACAGCATCGGCTTTCACGCCCGCGCCGGTAAGCGCAAGCGTCACGTTGCCGACATCGTGGAAAAACACGGTCTCGCGGCGCGCGACAAACGCCTGCGCCTGCGAGAGCGACATGCCGGGAACCGTCGCCGCAATCACTTCGGCCGACGCGGTGTTCATGTTCACCGATGTCGTGGTCGGCAGGACCGTCACAAACGGCCGCAAGCGTTCCACAGCTTCCGGTGAAAAACCGGGGACGTCGAGCAGCGATTCCACGTTGATCATCTGCAGCGGTGCGACGGGTGCGTTGCTGTTGGCATCGGCGAGGCCGGGGTCGTCGGTGAAATTACCGCCGCCCGTTCCGCCGCCTTGCGCGATCGCGGCTAGCGTTGCGGCCGGCGTGTTGTTCGCGGCTGCGGTCGTCGATTGCGTCTGAAAGCGCGTCGCCGATTGCGCCAGCCCGGCACGAATCTGCAACGCGACGGTTTTCGCCAGCGACGCATCGAGTCCAAGCAGCGTCAGCAGCCGCTGGAACGACGCAATCTCCTGCACGTTAATGATCAGCAAACCCGGCGTGGGCGTAGAGACCAGATTGCGCAGGTTGAACTTGGCCTGCGCGTCTTCAATCGATCCCGACAGATACGTCGACGCGCCCTGCTGTGCCCGCACCTCGCCAATTTGTCCGAGAAAATCCGAGAGCCGCGTTTTCGCGATCGGCACACCCCACACGCCGCCAAGATACGTGACGTTCGGCGCGGAATCGGCTTCGGAACGCAGGATCAGCCGGGTCCAGTCAAGCGCACTGCGCGCGATCCATTGCGCCTGNGAAAGCAGCCGCTGGTTCTCGATACGGCGAACCTGCACTTCCTGACGCCACAGCAAGCCGGACACGATGATCGCCGACAACGCCACGACCAGCAGCGCGCTGATGATCGCGACGCCGCGCTGCTTCGAAGACCGTTTTGCCTGACCCAATGAAGAACGCATCGTCATTCTCCGATCAGAAACACGCGCGTGATCGGCAGCGCGAGATTGTGCGCACCGACCGCGATCTGAATACCCGTTACCGCACGCGGCAACGGCGCGTTGCCAAGCTGCGGCACTTTCAGGTTGTTGTCGTTCTGCGTGATTTGCTCCGTCACGTCGCCCATGCGCATCGTCCAGCCGACCTTGGGCACATAAGCACGCGTGGCGAAGGTGGAGACGCCGCCCATCAGCGGTATCGCGGTCCAGCCGTCGGCGCTGTCTCCCGCCGATAACGCCCGCCGCACCTCGCCCACATTGCCCAACGGCGGCGACGCAAAACGCACCACGCGGCCGTCGGTCAGCCGGTAGCGCACAACCTGCAAGCGCGGCGGCACGCCAGCCGCGTAAACGCCGCGCACGATCTGCACGGAGTTCCCGCCAATAGCCACCGCCGCCTGACCAGCTTCGTCGTCGGTGGCGGCCTGACGGGCGTCGATGCGCATCTGGTCGAACAGTTGCGCCACCACGCGTTCATCTTCCATCGCGTTCGTAATGGTCGTGCGGCCGCGCATGATCTGATCGAGGCCGCGCCACGACAACACCGCAATCACCGCGAGGATCGCGATCGCGACCAGCATCTCGATTAGCGTAAAACCACCCACGCCACGAGCACCGCGAACGTCCCGCCTAGAGCGAACGGCTGGTTTCATTCGCCACCACCATGACCATTTGCGCGAGATTGCCGGAGAAGCCGGGCGACGCCACGAACACTTCCACGCGCCGGAAAATCGGATTCGGCGTGGCCGTCACGCGATCGGTACAGATCAGCTTGAGATTGCCTTGCGAGCAATCGAACGTGCGTGAACCGATGTCCGGCCACGTATGCGTGAGCCGCAATTGCGCGAGTTCGTTGTCGGCACTCCAGCCGGCCAGCAGCCGCCGATGCAAATCCGCCTCGCCGGTTGCCATCGCGCCCACCGCCCGCAGCGACGCCGCCAGCGCCACCGCGATGATCGCCAGCGCGACGAGCACTTCGATCATGGTGAAACCGCGCGTGCGTTCAAGTTTATGTTTGAGGCCAAGGCCAGGACCGGGCGTGAGCGTTGGCATCAGCGCACCTGATAACGGCCGTTGCCGGTGCCGACGATCGTCGCGCTTCCCGCCGCCGAGACGAGCGTGATTTCCATCGGGGTGTCGATAGCTTCAGTGCCGAACACCACCCGCTCCGCCGACTTATCGGAATTGGCGTACTGGATCGTCACGCCGGTTACGCCACCTTCCCAGCGGCGCGGACGCAGCAGGTCGTCGCGCAGTGGACGCCAGCCGTCTTCCGTGCGGATATCGAAACGAAAACCGCCGTCGAGCGGCAGCCACGCGATAGGCCGCGCCCGCACTTGCGCTTCGTCGCCGGCGGATTCGAACAGGAGCGCAAGGCGCTGCGCTTCCTCGTTCAAGTCGGTGCGCGGATTGCGCGTGAGTTTCACCGACGCCAGCGACACCAGCAATCCCGCGATCACCAGCACCACCAGCATTTCCAGCAGCGTAAAGCCGGCCTGCGGCCGCACCTTCGCGCGGCGCGGCGCCTCAGGTGTTGAACAGTCCGGCTCGTGCTGCATTTTCACGTCGCGTGCTTCTGTTAAGAAAGGCTTATTGCCAGGAACCGATGTCGGCGTCGTTGCCCTCGCCGCCCGGTTTGCTGTCGGCGCCGTAGCTGAACACGTCCACCTCGCCGTGCACGCCCGGGTTCAGGTACTGATATTCCTTGCCCCACGGGTCGACTGGAACGCGGTCCATATAACCGCCGCCTTTCCAGTTATTCGGGACCGGTTCGGTGGTCGGTTTTTCGACCAGCGCGCGCAGACCCTGCTCTTGCGTCGGATAACGGCCGTTATCCAGCCGGTAAAGATTGAGCGACTGCATGATCGAGCCAATATCCGCCTTCGCCGCCACGCGGCGCGCCTCGTCCGGGCGGCTCATGATCTTGGGCACGATCAACGCGGCGAGAATGCCGAGAATCGCGATCACGACCATGATTTCGATCAATGTAAAACCACGCTGGCGACGCGCGCCGGATGCCGTCTGGAGTTCGTAGCGGCGCTTCATCCACATTTGCATGACTAGATCTTCCTTTCCAATTGATGTCGTTACAGCGCTCAGGCCCAACGTATTTTTCGATGCCTGTTCGCCACCCTGGCCGGATCATTCGTCGGAACAATCAACGGTCGTTGCGGGCAGGCAAGCATTCTATAGGTCCGGCTTGCGCGGATTTCACTTCGTAAGCGTCGCCCGTCTGATCGATTTAATCCGGGACGGCTTCAGCGCACATAAATTGTCGGACCGGGCGCGTTCGGCGGCAGGAACACTTCGGAGCGTGAGCCGTTCCTGTCGATGATGATCGAGCGTGCCCGCACTTCCTTGATCGTCACGCCCGGCGTGAGCGGTCCGCCCAGCGAGATCGCGCGCGCCGGTTCGCCGCCGTAGCTCACGATCGCCGCCGCGCCGTGTTGCAGCGCGAGTATCCCGAACAAGTGCACATCCTGGTTTTCCTGATGCTGCAGTTGCCCGCCGAATAACGTAGCAGCCTGTTCCACCGACGGCGCGCGCCCCGCCGCCGCCGCAGGTAACGGCGCGCTCTCGTGGGTGGTCAGCGTGATGACCCACCAGGTCAGCGTCGCGCAGAAAATGGCGAGCGCGATGAGCGAAAGAAGGCGGGTTTGGAGGGCATTCATGGGATGGCTTCTTCACTGCACCAGATTGTTCAATTCGATGATCGGCAACATCACCGCCAGCACGATCACCAGCACGACGCCGCCCATCGCGAGAATCAGCAGCGGTTCCAGCAAGCTCGTGAGGAACATCGTGCGGCGTTCGAGTTCGCGCGCTTCGCCTTCGGACGCGCGGTCGAGCATGGTGGTGACGTCGCCGGTGGCTTCGCCCGAGCGGATCAGATGCACCAGCACGGGCGGAAATGTCTTCGTATTACCGAGCGCGCGCGACAGCGAGGTACCTTCACGCACGCGGACGATTGCGTCTTCAATGTTGGCGCTCATCGCGCGGTTGCTCAAGGTTTCGCCCGCGGCTTGGAGCGCGCGCAGGATCGGCACCCCGGCTGCTGTCAGGATCGCGAGCGTGCTGGCAAAACGTACGGTGTTATATCCGCGTACGAGTTTGCCGAGCAGCGGCGCGGTGAGCAGCCACCGGTCGAACGCCATGCGCGGACCGGGCCGCGCGAGCAGGCTCTTGATGAACCAGCTCACCAGCGCCACGCCGATCAGCCCAGCCCACCACCAGTTCCGCACGAAACCGGAGAGCGCCATCATCGCGATGGTGAGGAACGGTAGCGCCTGTTTCGTGCTCGCGAACACGTTCACCACTTGCGGCACGACATAACTCAGCAGGAACGTGACGATCCCGAACGCGATCAGCGTAACGATCGCGGGATAGGTGAACGCAAGCACGATCTTCTGCTTCAGCGCATTGCGTTGCTCGATGTAGTCCGCGAGCCGCGACAGCACGAGGCCGAGCTTGCCGGTATGTTCCCCGGCGGCGACCAGCGCACGATAAATCTCGGGGAAATCGCGCGGATGTTGCGCCAGCGCGTTCGCAAACGAATGGCCACCGAGCACTTCGGCGCGGATCGCGGCCATCAACTCGCGGATGTAATCGCGCTCCGATTGCTCGGTGAGCACCGAGAGCGTTTCGCCAAGCGGAAGACCTGCTATGAGGAGGCTGGCGAGTTGTCGTGTGAGGATGGCCTGCTCGCGCTGAGACAAGCGCTTTCCCAGCGATAACCGCTGTTTGCGCTCACCGCGCGTGCGTGTACCTGCTGCTTCGACCACAAGCGGCGTCAGGCCCTGCGTTCTTAGCTGGCTGCGCGCGGCACGGGCACTGTCGGCATCGAGTACGCCTGTCTGCGACTTGCCCGCCTGATCGATAGCCTCGAAACGAAACGCCGGCATGGATGTTTAGTCTCCGCCCGTCACGCGCAGCACTTCTTCCAGCGACGTCGCGCCGGTCGCCAGCCAACGGTTCGCGTCCTCACGCAGCGTGCGCATTCCGTGCGCACGGCCGGCGGTCAAAATTTCGGCATCCGATGCGTTGCGGTGGATCAGCGCGCGAATGGGATCGTCCAGCAACAACAGTTCGTACACTCCGCGACGTCCCGCATAACCCGAATGACCGCACTTGTCGCAGCCGACTGCGTGCCAATGAACCTGGCCGTTCTCCTCACGTTCTTCCTTGCACACCGGACACAACTGCCGCACGAGCCGCTGCGCCAGCACACCGAGCAGCGACGACGCCAGCAGATACGGCTCGACGCCCATATCGGTGAGACGTGTCACGGCGGATGCGGCGTCGTTCGTGTGCAGCGTCGCGAGCACGAGGTGGCCCGTCAGCGATGCCTGCACGGCAATCTGCGCCGTTTCCAGATCGCGGATTTCCCCGATCATGATGATGTCCGGGTCCTGACGCAGAATCGATCGCAACGCGCGCGCGAAGGTCATCCCAATGCGCTCGTTGACCTGCGTCTGGCCTATCCCGCCAAGGTCATACTCGATCGGATCTTCCACCGTCATGATGTTGGTGGTCGCCGTTTCGAGCCGCGACATCGAGGCGTAGAGCGTGGTCGTCTTGCCGGAACCCGTCGGGCCGGTCACCAGCACAATGCCGTGCGGACGACCGATCAGCTTGTCGAAATGGACCAGCGTATCGCGCGCCATACCCAGCGTTTCGAGGTTCAGCCGTTGCGCGTCTTTTTCCAGCAGACGCAGCACCGCGCGTTCGCCATGACCGGTCGGCAGCGTGGAAACACGCACGTCCACCGGCCTGCCGCCCACGCGCAGCGTAATGCGGCCATCTTGCGGCAACCGCTTTTCCGCGATATCCAGCTGCGCCATGATCTTGATGCGCGAAATCAGCGCACCGTGCAGCGCCTTCTTCGGGCGCACGACGTCGCGCAAGGTGCCATCGACACGAAAACGCACGACCGAAGACGTCTCGAACGGTTCGATATGAATATCCGACGCCTGTTCACGCGCCGCCTGCGTCAGCAGCGCGTTGATCATGCGGATGATCGGCGCGTCGTCTTCTGATTCGAGCAAATCCTCTATTTCGGGAATGTCCTGCATCAGCCGCGATAAATCGACTTCACCTTCCACTTCGCCCACGACCTGCGCCGCGGTGCCGTCGTTACGTGAGTAGGCTGAATTGATCGCTGCCGAGAGCTCGGCCACCGGCAAACGCACGATGGAAAGCGCGCCGAAGTTGCGAGCGACTTCGGCGAGTGCGGCGTCGCTGGTTTTATCGCTGATCCACACTTCGATGCTGTCCGCGTGCTGGTGCGCCACGAGAATCTGCCCGGTCCGCGCAAAAGCGTAAGGGATCAGCCGCGCCGCAAGCGGCGACGGCGCGATGCGCTCAGCGTGCTCGGCCACGACAGCGGGCGGAATCGCCGTTGCTTGCGCCGCTGCCTGGGTCGACACACCGGCTCGCGCCGCTGCTGACGACGCAGAAGCTGACGGCGGCGTGGACGGCGTGCTCACGGCTGCACTCCGGGCGCCGCGGTGGAAGGCGCGACGGGCACAGGGTTGGCCTGGACAGCACCATTCGTCGCCGGCGCGGGAGCCGACTGCGGTGGCGCCATCTGCTGGCGCCGCATCTGGTCAAGATTGAACAGGTTCATCGCGGCCGAGCCGCCTTCGGCCGGGCCGATCGGCTTCGGCGGCACCACCGGATCGTCATTGTCCTTGATCAGGTTGTTGTCCGACTTGTACGCACCCTGCACGCCCTGGATGTAGTCGTAGCGGTTCGACGTCACGGCCTGAGCAGTATTGCGATCGGTGATGATCACGGGGCGCAGGAACACCATCAGGTTGGTCTTGGCGCGGGTCTTCTGTTCCGAACGGAACAACTGGCCGATCCAGGGGATATCGCCCAGCAGCGGCACCTTGCTGTTGCTGACCTGGTAGTTGTCCTGCATCAGGCCGCCCAGCACGATGATCTCGCCGTTATCGGCGAGCACCGTCGACTGGATCGAGCGCTTGGTGAACTCCGGGCCGGACGGGTTGGTCGTCGGGTTGGTCGTGCCGTTCACGATCGCCGAGTCTTCCGTGTAGAGCTGCAGCTTCAGGATTCCGCCATCGGTGATCTGCGGCTTGATGTGGAGCGTCAGACCGACGTCGACGCGGTCGAACGTATTGAACGCGTTGCTCGTGGTGCCGCTCGTGAGGTTCGAATACGAACCCGTCTGGATCGGCACGTTCGTGCCGACAACGATCTTGGCTTCTTCGTTGTCGAGCGTGATGAGGTTAGGCGTCGACAGCACGTTCGCGTCGGCGGTCTGCGATAGCGCCTGCAGCAGCGCGCCGAGCCCCTGCACACCGAAAATGTTGTGCACCCAGCCAACATTGAGCCCCTGCTGGATATTCTGGGTCGCGAGCGCCCCGGCAAGACCGCCGCTGGTGGTGGTCGCGGCGGCTATCGCGGCCGCACCCGTCAGATTGACGATGCTGTTGCCGGAGCCGGTCGCCAGGTTGGTGCCGGCAAAGATCGAATTGTTCGCGACCTGCCACTGAATGCCGAGATTGGCGTTCGTGTTCGAGTTCAGTTCGACGATCAGCGCCTCGATATAGACCTGCGCGCGCCGCGCGTCGAGTTGGTCGATCACCGCCCGCAGGTTGCGGTACACCGGGTCCGACGCCGTGATGATCAGCGAGTTGGTGGCAGAATCCGCCTGGATCATGCCGCCTGGCTGATTGTCCTCGCTCTTTTCCTTGTCGCCGCCGAGCAGGCCACCGGAACCGGAGCCGCCGCTCGAGCCGTATGCTCCTCCCCCACTGCCGCCCATCGGCGACGCTGTCGAACTGCTTCCGAGTCCGCCCGACGGTAGCGGTGGCGTACCCGCTGTACCCGTCGAACTGCTGCCAAACGAACCGCCGCCGCTCTGGTTGAACGAATTCGCGTCGTTCGAGCCGGCCGACGAGCCGGTATCGCCGCCTTTGCCGAGCATCCCGCGCAGGGTCTTCGCGAGCTTCGTCGCGTCCGCGTTGCGCAGCGCCACGACGTGCATGTTGCCGGGCTGTCCGGTCGGCCCGTCGAGCTGTTTCGCGAGGGACGCCGCCGCGTTCAGCCGGCCGGCGTTCGAAGCGCGCAGCAGCAGCGAGTTGGTGCGGGGGTCGGCGGTGACCGATACCTTCAGCGTCGTGTCGGTGCTGCCGATCGAGCCCGGATCGAGCATCTTCGTGAGCTGCTGCGCGGCGTCGATCGCGTTCGCGTTTTTCAGCGGCACGACCTGGACCTGCTGGCCCGCCGCCGTATCCACGCCCGCGATGATCTGCGCGATACGCCGTACGTTGTCAGCGTAGTCGGTGACGACCAGCGTGTTGTTCGCCGGATAGGCCGCGATCGTATTGTTCGGCGAGATCAGCGGACGCAAAACGGGCAGCAAATTATTGGCCGATTCGTTCCTCAGCTGGAACACCTGCGTGACCACCTGGTCGCCGCGCGCAACCGGCGCGTTGCCGACGTAGGTCGGCACGCCTTGCAGCTTGGCGTCGGCTTCGGGCACGACTTTCAATACGCCGTGGTCCTGCACCAGCGCGAAGCCCTGCATCCGCAAAGCAGACTGCAGGGTCTTCAGCGCCTGATCTTCAGGCACCGCATTTTCGGACACGAGATTCAACTGACCTTTCACGCGCGGGTCGACGATGATCGTCTTCCCAGTCGCGGCACCGATCGCCTTCGCTACCTGATCGATATCCGCATTGACGAAATTCAGTGTCACCTGTGCGTGCGCAAGTTGCGTGGTGACAAGTCCAGCCACCAGCAAAGCCGTCGCTACGCGACGCAATGCCATACGTTTTCTTCTCATGGAGTGTGATGTCTAGACCTGCTGATCACGCCGCAGCAGACCAATCGCATTGCGCGTCTTTCGACGCGTTTAATGCCGCGATGGCCTGAAACAGACGTTTCCAGGGCCGGTGCCCGGGCAATGCCATATCCCAAAAACGTGAACCATAGCAGCTTTTCATGTCACCTTTGTCACAAAAGCACTAATTCTCGGCTGACGATCCTCAAAATATTAAAGTGTCTGAACATTGAAAAAATCTTCAGATAAAAAGAAAGTCGATTTAACCCTTACTTGATGCTTTCAATCTTCCGCGCGCGGTGTATTTGTCATATTTTGGCTGCTTCGCCTGTACAGGCGACTCATTCGGATCGCGTCCGCTTATAAAGACAAACGCGGCTGATTGCCTTGACCTGCGAACGCCTCTCATTTAATTGGCGTCACATGACTTGGCTATGTCGGATGGCAGAATTTAAAACCCAATAGTCTGCCGGGTATGATACGGGCGGTTCGGCGTACTGGATGCGCGTTGTGCGGGTGGGTTTTCCCGTGTTTACCGAGTCTTACCGTGTTTTACCGTGTTTTACCGGGTGTTACCCGGTTTTGCCGGTAGTGCGATGCCTTCGCCGCGGCAACCCGCGGATGTCGGACACGCGGTCGATCAAGGCGGTACCTCTATGATGAAAATGTTTTTGCGGCTCTTTGCGATGGGATTCGGCGCCTTTCTGGCAGCCGCGCCGGCGCACGCCGACTGTTTCGACGAAGCCGCCAAGTATCAAAAGGTCAATCCGCTGATCCTGCGGGCGATCGCGTGGCAGGAGTCGCACAACCAGCCCGACGCGATGAACAAGAATGCGAACGGTTCCATCGACTATGGCCTGATGCAGATCAATTCCATCCACTTGGGTCAGCTCGCGCAGTACGGCATTTCGACCACCACGCTGATGCAACCCTGCAAGTCGGTCTATATAGCCGCGTGGCATTTGCGCCAGAAGATGAACAAGTATGGCAATACGTGGCAAGCGGTCGGCGCTTATCACTCGGAAACACCGACGCTGCGCGATCAGTATTCAAGGCAGATCATCAATATCCTGGGCAAGTGGAAGCTGCTGACGGCATCGCGCTGATTCGGGTTCGTTTCACTTCATTTTCGCCCGGCTGTTTCCATATCTTCTGATTTTCATCGCATGGCGCGGCGTTCCAGCCGCGTTTGATGCACAATTCCGCGTTCCAGCTCGCCGCCTTTACGGGCGGGTTTTCTTGAAAGCGCCACCGTTTTCAGCGGCCGCTCGCGCGACTACGCGCCTTCTTTCAATGCCAAACGTGATGAATCAGCTACTGCCAGTCACCGTGCTTGCCGGTTTGCCAGGCGTAGGCAAGACCACGCTGCTCGACCATTTGCTAGCGCATCACGCCGGAGCCGGCATCGCGGTTGTTCGTGGCCGGATCGACGATCTGTCGGGTGAAATCGCCGGCGTTGCCGCTGAAAATCGCTTCGATGCGATCGTGGTGGAGGCGTCCGGTACTGACGATCCGCAGGTGATTGCGGAAAGCCTGGTCTTCGATAACGACATCGCGCGCCTCGACACGATCGTGACCGTCGTCGATGCGGAGAGCTTTTTGCGCGATTACGCGTCGACGGATGCACTGAGCGAGCGGGGAATCGGAAGTGACGACCACGATGACCGGACGATCGTGGAAGTACTGATCGCCCAGATCGAGTTCTGCGATGTGATCGTGATCAACAAGACGGATCTCGTCGATTCCCCCGCCCTGACGAAACTCAGGCGCATCCTGCACGCGCTCAATCCGCGGGCCGAACTAGTCGATGCGCGTTTCGGCGCGGTGCCTTCCAGCGAGCTGGTCAACACGAACCGCTTCGACTTCGACGCGACCTCCAGCGCGCCAGGCTGGCTGGCAATGCTGAACGCCGATCCGGATTCGGCGCCGGCGTTTGCGGCGGATGACCTTGCCATCGGCGGTTTTGTTTATCGTGCACGCCGGCCATTTCATCCCGAGCGGCTGTGGGAGCTGGTGCATCAGGAATGGCCGGGTGTCTTGCGTTGCAAGGGCTTTTTCTGGCTGGCGACGCGCAGCGATATTGGCGGCTCGCTGTCGCAAGCGGGCGGCACGCTGCGGCATGGTCCAGCGGGCATGTGGTGGGCGGCGCAGGATCGCAGCGAATGGCCGACCGGCGATGCGGAGCTGGAAGCGGAAATTGCCGCAGACTGGTACGGCGACGCGGACGATATGACTATCGGCGACCGCCGGCAGGAACTGGCGATGATCGGAATCGGTCTGGATGAGCCGCATTGGCGTGCTGCATTCGACACCTGTCTTCTCACCGATGAGGAGTGGTCGCGCGTTTCAGATGCATCGTTCGGCGATCCGTTTCCATCGTGGGAAATGGATGAGGACGAGGATGACCACGACCATGATGACCATGACCACGGCGACGATTGCGATTGCGGCGCCCACGGGCATTAATCCGCACGCTGACGGGTGCAATCCCCGCTGCGGACGAAAAAAAACCCGCCAGAGGCGGGTTCGATACTGACAATCGGCTACAACTTACCGCTTGTTCACTGCGTCCTTGAATGCCTTGCCAGCCGTGAACTTCACGGTCTTGGCGGCCGGAATCTTAATGGATTCGCCGGTCTTCGGATTACGGCCGGTGCGCGCTGCGCGCTTGCCCGAACCGAAACTGCCGAAGCCAATCAACTGCACGGCGTCGCCCTTCGAGACGGCCTTCTTGACCACTTCGAGCAACGTATCCAGCGTTTCGCCGGTTTGAGCCTTGCTGGCGCCGGTCTGAGCGGCCACGGCGTCGATCAGTTCCTGTTTATTCATTAAGGTTCCTTTATCAGTTTAGGTTGACACGAACAGCGCGAACGCGCCGATTATACGTGCGCGGGCCTTGCAGTCCAGTACTGGCGCGGGTCTAGCCCCCTGGCCCACTATTCCGGCAAACCCTTACACCCCGGCCGCCGGGCCACCTCCTTACTCGGCGGTTGTTATCATAGCGCAGCGCAAACCCAATCTGGATAAGGGTTTCAAAGATTTAAGCATGACCGGACGCAAGTGGAAACCTTTTCCCGCAACGGTTTCATGCAAGCAATCCTTTCGTACTGGGGGTTTCACCCTTCGTTGGTTTTTGCCAACGGTTCTGGGACGATCCGGCGTATGGCGCGCGAAGCCTTACCCCTATTAGCTTTGCGGGATCGCAGCGCAGCATCGGAAAAGCAGCCCGACGGTCATATCAGCAGCAGGCTTTCAAACCTTTCGTATGACCCATTCCTTTTGTAGCGAAAACGTGCTTGTCGATCGCTCGCGCTGGGCCCGGCGGCGGAATTTCTCGGTTCTGCAGGCGGAATTCGACGCTGGGCGGTTGTTTATCGACACATGGGCTGCGTGGCGCGACGATCCGCAGCGCTGCGAGCGCCTGCACTTCGTCGCGGTCGGGCCGCTGACGTCGCTTCATGTCCCCGATGTCCTCGCCGATCAACCCGAGCTTTCCCAATCGCTAATCGATGCCTGGCCGATGCGGGTTGCCGGGCTTCATCGGCTCGAGTTCGAACATGGGCGCGTGGTATTGACGCTGGCTGTCGGTGAGCTGGGCAGCATGCTGCAGAAGCTTTGGTTGCGCGCGGATTCCTTTTACCTGCGTCTCTCCAATACCGATGTGAAGCTGGGGTATATCGTCAAAGCGCTGGCGCGTGTCGCGGGGGATCAGGCGACGCTCTGCGCCGAGGCACATCCGCTGCTTTCGCGCGCGCTCGAAGATGCGGGTTTTATCTGCGTCGGCGATGAAACCCCGGGCGCGGCTTACGTGAACGCGCGCTTCGCGCCGCGCTGGCGCGTGCGGCGTCATGAACCGCCGGTGGCGTTGGCGATTGAGGCGCTGACGCCGTCGGCAGAGTCTTTGACGGGCGCTACGCCGAAATCGGCTCCGGCTCCTGGTCCGATCTTGACACCGGCTTCCTCACAGCGATTCTCCCAACGTCAAACCCCGCGCCACGCAATCGTCATCGGCGCTGGCCTTGCCGGCTGCGCGATCACGGAGCGCCTTGCCGCCAGAGGATGGCGCGTCACCCTGATCGAGCGCCATGACGATCTGGCCCGCGACGCATCCGGCAATCCCGCCGGCGTTTTCCATCCGATCGTCTGGCGCGACGACAGCATCGCCGCCCGCCTGACGCGCGCCGGATTCCTCTACGCGCTGCACCGATGGTCGGAGCTCGAACGCGCCGGCCACAATCTCGAACGCAGCCATGAAGGCTTGCTGCAAATCGCGGATTCCTCCGACGATGCGCGCGCGATTGCATCGGCGATCGCGCGTTTCGGCTTNCCGGCGTCCTACGTAATCGCNGTCGATGAACANGAAGCCACCCGCCTCGCCGGCCAACCCGTCGCGCGGCCNGGATGGTTTTTCCCCCGCGGCGGCTGGATTTCCCCAGCCGCGATATGTGCAGCGCAATGCGCGGCCGCGGGCGATCTGCTAACGCCTTGTTTCGGCACGCAAGTCGCGCGTATCGAACGGGAAAACGCCACATGGACCGCCTTCGATACCGCCGGCCATGTGCTTGCCCAAGCCCCGGTCGTGATTCTCGCGAACGCCGGCGATGCGCAGCGCATCGCCGGGCTTCACGGACTTCCGACCCGCGGTGTGCGCGGCCAGCTCACGCTGCTGAACACGAGTCCACTCGATGGCTTGCGCGTGCCGATTGTCGGCGATGGCTACGCCGTGCCGCTCGGCGCTCATCGCACGTTGACGGGCGCAACCTACGATATCGACGACATCGACGCCCGGATCCAGCCACTCGGCCATACCGAAAACCTCGAACGCATCGCCAGAATGTTGCCGGCGATGACCTCGTTCGAACCGAAACCCGAAACGCTGGAAGGCCGCGTGGCTTTCCGGTCGGTGACGAGCGACCGCATGCCGATGATCGGCGCCCTCGCCGACGAAACCGCCGCACGTGCCGACGCAACGCGTCTTTCCGGCGCATGGCCCCTCGATTTGCCGCGTACGCCCGGTTTGTACGGCGCGTTTGCGTTCGGTTCACGCGGGCTGGTTTGGTCGACGCTGGCCGCCGAGCTGATCGCGGCGCAAATCGAGGGCGAACCGTGGCCGATAGAACGCGAACTGGCCGAAGCCNTCGATCCGGCGCGCTTCCTTCTACGTGCCTTNCGACAAGGCGAGTTCGGCTAAANACCGCCGCCGGCAAACTATCCACCGCAGCCTGTGGATAACGCGGCGAATTTCGCGCGAATGACCTGTGTACTCGCTGTGGGCGTAAACGGGACAACTCGGCCGTCCGGCGAATCCGGCCAAAGTTGTTCCGTGTTCACCCTCTGGCGCCCACATCTTCACGATGCGNTTATGCGTCCTTCAACCGCTTGTAAACACTGGCGAAAACAGAGTTATCCACAGAAATCGTCCGGCCTTGTTAACTACTACTACGTATATATAAACAAAACTTGTAAACCTTAAAACCTGCGTCATCGGCAGCACTCAAAGTGAAAAAATTGCGTTACCGCAGACGAATAGACAATGAAATTCGGACCTTTGCGAGGTAGATTTTTCCTCATGCCGACACGGTAAAACCCATTGTTACCGCTTCGCTTCCATTGGCGCGGCGATTGAAGAGAGGGTGCCGGGAGCTATGGCACAATCGCCNTTCTTTCGTTTGGCCGCCTCGCCGGCTTATCGCTTCAAACCGCGCTCTACGCCAGCACGTGGATTGAAAAAAAACGCTGCGAACCTTGCCGTGACGGCAACGGACCACCAGGCCAATCGGCTGTCAATTGGCTAACCGGTCCTGACAGGGCTTGACGCAGCCTGAAGAATCATCAGGCAACGAACCTTTCCGGCAACGCGCACCGTTGCCGCGCACTAACTGCCTACTCACACTGTCTATCCGCACTAGCTGCGAAGGAGAAGTCCTCACAATGAAGTCGGCCTTTTCATTCTTACCGGTCTGGCCGCTCGTACCTGATGCCATTTTTTGGGCCGGGCTCGCGCTGGTCGCCGCTGGCCTCTGCGGCGAACTGCTCTGGCGCGCCTGGCGCCTGCCGCGCATCACGGGCTACGCCGTCATCGGCCTGATTGCGGGCAACGCCGGTTTTGGTGTTATCGATGTCAGTTCGGCCGGGATCTCGCGGCCATTGCTCGACGTTGCGCTCGGCCTGCTCTTGTTTGAACTTGGCAGCCGGCTCGATTTGCGCTGGATTCGCCGGAATCCTTATCTGATCCTGTCGAGCATTGCGGAAAGCACGCTGACGTTCGGCTTCGTGCTGATCGCGTTGACGCTGTGCAAAGTGCCGACCATGCCGTCAATTGTGATCGCCGCGATCGCCATGGCCACGTCGCCGGCGATGGTCATTCAACTGCGCACCGAACTGCGCGCCGAAGGCCAGGTCACGCAGCGCCTGCTCACGCTGACCGCGCTCAACAGCATGTACGCNGTGATCGTGGAAAAGCTCGCGGCCGGCGTGCTGCATCAGGAAATCTACGGCAATACGCTCGCGACCATCGTGCAGCCGCTTTATCTGCTGCTCGGCTCGCTTGTGCTCGCTTTGGCGCTCGCGCTGGCGTGCAATCTGTTGTATCGACGGCTCAATACCGACGACGAACATTCGTTCGTCGCGTTGTTCGGGCTCGTGCTGCTCGCTATCGCAATCGCGCATGTGTTCAAGCTGTCGACCATTCTTGCGTTGCTGGCGGCTGGCATCGTCGTGAAGAATTCGAACGAGCGCCCGCAACTCTGGCCCACGCATTTCGGCACCGCGGGCTGGTTGCTGACCGTGATTTTGTTTGCGCTGACGCTGACGTCGTTCGAATGGCACGATATCGCGCTTGGNGGTNTGGCNGCGCTGGCGCTGATCGTGGCGCGTTTTGTCGGCAAGCTGGCCGGTGTACTGATCTTCGCGAAACCGAGCGGCCTCAACTGGAAACAGGGCGCAGCGCTCGGCGTAGCACTGACGCCGATGTCGGCGCTGGCGTACCTTCTCGTCGACGATATGTATGTGCTTTATCCCGATTACGACCCGACGCTGCGGGCAATCGTGATGTGCTCGATCGTTGTACTGCAGATTGTTACGCCGTTTCTCGTGTATCGCAGCTTGTCGGCGATCGGCGAGCGGCGCGAGTAGCGTTTTATCCTGTTTTTTCTCGGGTCACCGGGCGTGTCATTGAGTTCGTCACTGAGCGCGCTACCGGGCGCGCCGCGTCGATAAGGTGTCGGCCGAAGACCCAGGCTTTATCAATCAAGAGGCACCATGTCACTCGAACCTTTCATCAACTCGGAGCCGTTCACCTTCGGCGTCGAACTCGAGATCCAGGTCGTCAACACGCACGACTACGACTTGACGAAGGCCGCCTCCGATCTCATGCGGCTCGTCAAGGACGAAAAGATCCCTGGCAACATCACGCCGGAGATCACCGAAAGCATGATCGAGTTGTCCACTGGCATCTGTACGACGCATGAACAGGCCGTAACGGACCTCCACGCCATTCGCGACACCCTGGTGGCCGCTGCTGACCACCTCAACGTGGGGCTGTGTGGCGGTGGCACGCACGCCTTCCAGCAGTGGAGCGACCGCCAGATCTTCGATACACCGCGCTTTCAGTACCTTTCCGAACTCTACGGTTACCTTGCGAAGCAGTTCACGGTGTTCGGCCAGCATGTGCACATTGGCTGCCCTGATCCGGACAGCGCGTTGTTCCTGCTGCATTCCATGTCGCGCTTCATTCCGCACTTCATCGCGTTGTCGGCTTCGTCGCCTTATGTGCAGGGCGTGGATACCGGCTTTCATTCCGCGCGCCTCAATTCTGTATTTGCATTTCCGTTGTCTGGCCGCGCGCCGTTCACGCTGACATGGGACAGCTTTGAGGAATATTTCTCGAAGATGGTCAGCACGGGCGTGGTCAACAGCATGAAAGACTTCTACTGGGACATCCGGCCGAAGCCGGGTTTCGGCACGATCGAAGTCCGCGTGATGGACACGCCGCTGTCCGTCGATCGCGCGGCGGCAATTGCTTGCTACATCCAGACGCTCGCGCGTTACCTGCTGCTCGACAAACCGCTGACGCTCAAAGAAGACGATTACCTTGTCTACACGTTTAACCGGTTCGAGGCGTGCCGCTTCGGCCTGGAAGGCAGTTGCATCGATCCGCAGACGGGCGAGCGCCGCACGATCGCGGAAGATATCCTGGCGACGCTCGATGTGATCGCGCCTCACGCAGACGCGCTCGGCTCGAACGAAGCGCTGCGCCAGGTCGGCGATATCGCGCGCAGCAATATGAACGACGCGACCTGGCTACGCGGTGTTTTCGACCGCGAGCGTTCGCTGCATGAAGCCGTGCGCCAGCAATGTTTGCAGTGGCGCGAATGAACAGGTCGATGGCGGCCTGAGCGCTCGGAAACGTTACAGAAAAAAAGAAACCCGCTTACCGGCGGGTTTTTTTTCGTCATTTTCTTTCTGACCGGTGCCGGTAACCTGCCTCCAAGGTTTACTGTTATGAAGTCGTATACATACGTAATAGTAGTTAACAAGCATCGCACGATTCTGTGGACAACCGATAAAATCGTCGCAAACTCAATGCTTTGGAGTGCGCATAACCGTGGTGCCAAGCCTTGCATCGAGCGTGGCAACGCGGGACAACAAGCTGGCTGTTTTTCACGCGTGGGGGGTTATCAAGAATCGGCGCACATTGAATAATGCGGTTATCCACCCCCTTATCCACAATGTTTGTGAATAACTAAGGTGTACGTTTGTTCCGGGTCGCTTAGAATGTCGGTTTTACCGGTAGGGAAAAGCAGGGGCCGGTGAACAAACGAAGCGCTCGACGGTCTAGAACAGGCGCCACGGAGAAACATAGATGTCCTGATCCGGACGACGAACTAGCCGCATCGGTTCGATCGCCTGAATTTTGAGACGGTAGTTGATACGAAAGGATTCGCCGGTCCGATACGTCGGCGATTAAGCCTGCAGCGACTTGGGTAAAACGAGCGGGGTCTGACGTTTTACCGGTTTCAAGCCGTTGCTGAACCATCAGATAAGCATCAAGAAAGACGAAGCGAACGACTATGAGCGAAGGCGTATATGGAGAGCAGGCCACAGGGCGGGTGACCCACGGCTTGCTGCGGTTGAGCACGGCGATGCGTAGCCAGGCATGGGAATGGGCTGAGGGTGCGGGCTTGACGCCGACCCAGGGCGAAATTCTTGTGTTGCTGATGCAGCGACGCGGTCCAATGCGGCTTGGCGAGATCGCACGGGAAACGGCCTTGACTGCCGCGACCACCAGCGATGCCGTCAGCACGCTGGAAGGCAAGGGTTTGGTCGAAAAGCGCCGGGCGCTTGACGACGGCCGCGCGCTGGCAGTGCGCCTGACCGCGCGCGGACGGACAGCGGCGAAGAAGGCGCTGGTCTGGCCGGAGTTTTTGTCGAAGGCAGTCGGCACGTTGAAAGCCGATGAGCAGACGCAGTTGTACCGCAGCCTGCTCAAGACCATTCGACAGCTCGAAGTGGTGCAGCAGATTCCGCCGCATCGCATGTGCCTGAGCTGCACGCACCTCGAAGCGAGCAAGAACCCCAAGAAAACGCCGCATCACTGCGCGTTGCTGAACATCGACATGGCCGATACCGACCTGCGCCTCGATTGTTCGGTATACGAAGAAGGCGATCTTTCCAAGCAGAAGAAGAACTGGAAGATTTTTGCGCAGGTCGCATAAGCACCGCTGCGTAAATCACCTCTTTCGCCCTCCGTGCTTCGCGTGCTGAACGCGAAGCACGCGAGTGTCGGTTAGACTATTCGAGCCGCGCGCCCGTTGGCGGTGCGCTGGCTGCTCGACCGTGCCTCTTCTTTCCGTGCGCCGCTTGATGCCGCGCGCTCCGACCTCAGCTTGCTGGCTATCCTGGATGACCGCCGATGAAACGTGAAGTCCTGGCGATACGCCACGTCTATTTCGAAGATCTCGGCAGCCTGGAACTGGTGCTGGGGGATCGCGGCCAACTGGTGCGTTATCTCGACGTGGGCCGCGCTCGCATCGACGCTCCTAATCCACTCGACACTTCATTGATGGTCGTCCTCGGCGGCCCGATCGGCGCATATGACGACGCGCTGTTTCCCCATCTGAATCCGTTGCTTGCGATGCTGGAAAAGCGCATTGCGGCCGGGTTGCCGACTATCGGCATCTGCCTGGGTTCGCAGTTGATTGCCCGCGCGCTGGGGGCGAAGGTTTATCCGGCGCCGCAAAAGGAAATCGGGTGGAAGGCGCTGACGCTGACCGAGGCGGGACGGGCGTCGGCGTTGCGGCATTTTGAAGCCGATGGTCAGCCGACGCCGGTTCTTCACTGGCACGGCGATACCTTCGATCTCCCCGATGGCGCCACGCGGTTGGCTTCCACAGACCTTTGCGAGAATCAGGCTTTCAGTTGGGGCGATCACGTTCTTGGCCTGCAATGCCACCCTGAAGTTCTCGTCGACCGGTTTGAAAGCTGGCTTGTCGCGTACCCTGGCGAAGTGGCGGAAAGCGGCACGGACGTTCCGACCTTACGCGCAGATACTCTCAAGCATGGCCCCGCGCTCGAACGTGCCGCGCGCAAGATGTTCGGCGAATGGCTCGACCGCTTCGAGCCCGCTAAATAAAGGTTTAGAGAAAGCACTGAAGGTAACGCACCATGAATCCTGTTATCGATGCCGTGCTTGCAGGCGTGGTCGCACCGCTTGGCGCGCAGGGCAAATACAGCGCGATCCACAAGGTGCCGGTGCGGGTTCATGTGGGCGAAACCGGCAAGGTCGAGTCCTGGGCAATGAGGTTGAATACGCCAGAGGACGCGAAGTAGGGCGTTGATGTTATCGGCAGGACAATCGCGCCCGCTATCAGCAGGGAAAAAACCGAAGTGCTATTCTAAAACGCCCTTTTCCCTCCCTCGGAAACTCTCCCATGAGCGCCTTGTTTTCGCCATTCACGCTGCGGGGCGTGACGATTCCGAACCGCATCGTCGTCTCGCCGATGTGTCAGTACTCAGCCGAACGCGGCGAAGCCACCGCATGGCACATGATCCACCTCGGACACCTCGCGCTCTCTGGCGCCGGCATGCTCTGCCTCGAAGCCACCGCAGTCGAACCCGATGGCCGCATCACGCCCGGCGACCTCGGCCTCTGGGACGATGCAACTGAAGCCGCGCTCAAACCTGTCATTGACGCTATTCGAAAGCATTCGCACATCGCCATCACGATGCAACTCGGCCATGCAGGCCGCAAAGCATCGAGCGCGGTGCCGTGGGAAGGCGGTCAGCTGATCTCTGTGTCAGATGGTGGTTGGATGCCCTCGGCACCGTCGGCGATTCCGCATAAGGAAGACGAAACGCCGCCACTCGCACTCGATGCAGCCGGCCTTATCCGCGTGCGTGAAGCCTTCGTGGCAACGGCGAAACGCGCGGCGCGCTTGGGGTTGGATGGGCTCGAAGTGCACGCCGCCCACGGCTATCTGTTGCATCAGTTTCTTTCGCCACTTGCAAACCAGCGCACCGACGAATACGGCGGTTCGCTCGAAAATCGCATGCGTTTTCCACTTGAAGTCTTTGACGCCGTGCGCGCCGCTTTTCCCGCCGATAAACCCGTCGGCCTTCGCGTGTCGGCATCGGACTGGGTGGAAGGCGGCTGGAATCTCGAGCAGACCATCGCGTTCGTGAAGGAGTTGCAGAAACACAAGGTGGACTGGATCGATGTCTCGTCGGGCGGCGTATCGCCGTTGCAAAAAATCCCGCTGTCACCCGGTTATCAACTGCCGTTTGCAAAAGCCATCAAGGAAGCGACGGGCGTGAACACGATGGGCGTCGGCCTCATCACCGACCCGCAGCATGCCGAAGAGATCATTGAATCGGGTCAGGCGGATATGGTCGCGCTGGCGCGTGCGCTGCTCTACAATCCGCGCTGGCCGTGGCACGCGGCCGCGCAGCTTGGTTCGACCGTCGAAGCGCCGCCGCAATACTGGCGCTCGCAGCCGCGGGATCAAAAAGCGTTGTTCGGCGATATCTCTTTCGGCCAACGCTGAAACACGCAGCATGAATAAAGAGAGCGGTTGAACTCGTGCGCGCCTAACGTGTACGATGCCGATGTTCGCCTGCGTGGTTTCAACCGTGCAGGCAGCAAAACGAAGGACAGCAACGCGGCGGCGCCTCGCATTCAGGCCGCCGCGTTTTTTTAATCCACGTTCCGGTTCGTCACCGTTCGCGTGAAACCGGGACGGGGTGAAGTTGAAGCGTCTGCTAAGCCAAACCGATTCGTTTTAAAGGATTCATTCGATGAGTTCACGGAGGGTCGCCGTCCGCCGTTCGGGCATACACGGCAAGGGCGTTTTCGCCGCGATGCCACTCGCCAAAGGCGAGCGGATTATCGAGTACAAGGGCGAACGTATTTCGTGGAAAGAGGCGTTGCGCCGTCATCCGCACAACCCGGACGAGCCGAACCACACGTTCTATTTCGCGCTCGAAAACGGCAAGGTGATCGACGGCAAAGTCGATGGCAATAGTGCGCGCTACATCAACCATTCGTGCGCGCCGAATTGCGAAGCCGAAGAGAAGGAAGGGCGCGTGTTCATCCACGCGCTGCGTGCGATCAAAACCGATGAAGAGCTGTACTACGACTACGGTCTCGTCATCGACGGTCGCATCACGAAGAAGCTCAAGCAGGAATACGAGTGCCGTTGCGGCGCCAAAAAGTGCCGCGGCACCATGCTGGCGTTGAAGAAGAAAAAGTAGGGCTTTCGTACTGAAGAAAAAAACGCCACGGCCGGTCTCTGCCGTGGCGTTTTTCTATGCCGGTTTCAAAGGCATCCGCACGATGAAACGCGCGCCGCCTTCGGGCGCTGGAGCATCTTCGTAATGCACGCTGCCGTTGTGCAGCACCATGATGTCGTGGACGATCGCGAGACCCAGTCCAGCGCCGCCTTCCACGCCGTGGCCATCGCCGCGGAAGAAGCGTTTGAAGAGATCCTGCTGCTGTTCAAGCGGCACGCCCGGACCGTTATCTTCGACCACGATTTCGCCCATCTTGCGGCCATTTTCATCGACGGTTTGCGTCACCGTGACCGTCACGCGTGCGCCTTCGAGTCGCGACGTGGGCACGTATTTCAGGGCGTTATCGATGAGATTGCCGATCACCTCACGCACCAGCACAAGATTGCCGCGCACGATCAGGGGATGTTCGTTATCGGGATCGTCGAGACGCTGGAAGCCCATGTCGACATGCGCGGCCAGCGCGCGCGGCACCCACTCGGCGCCGGTTTCGAACGCGAGCGCAGCGTAATCGAAATCGGTGAATCGCGCGGCCTGTTCGCCCGGCTCGGCGCGCGCGAGCGAGAGCAACTGGTTCGACAATCGCACAGCCCGATCCGCCGAGGCCCGCAGCTCCTTAACCGCTTCCAGCACCTTCGCCGGATCCTTTGCGCTTGCCGCCTGCTCGGCGTGCAGCTTCACGGCGGTGAGCGGCGTACGCAACTGATGTGCGGCATCGGCAATAAACTTGCGCTGTCCGTCGAGCGCCGTCTTCAGACGCTCGAGCAGGGCGTTCATCGCGCTCGTCAGCGGGCGGATTTCGATCGGAACAAAGGATTCGTCGACCGGTTCCAGCGACATGTGGGTTTGCCGGTTGAGGGTATCGGCGAGATCCGTCAGCGGGTTGAGTTGCTGGTTCACCACGCGCCACACGATCACCCAGCCCGCCAGCAACAGGAGCAGCAGCGGCATCATGATCGCGACCATGAACTCGACAGCGATCCGGTAACGCGAGCCGACCCGCTGCGCCACTTCCACAACGATCGGATTGCCGTGCAACTGATCGACGCGCACCTGGGCCGCGCGCACGCTCGTGCCCTGATAGTTTGTCTCGAAGACGTAGGCGTAGTGAATCCGGCGCACATTCGTGCCGATCAGCGGCAGATCGGGTTCGCCGGCGATTTCGTTTTCACCGTCACTGATGCGATAGATCAGTTGTTCGACGGGATCGGAAAACATCGCGCGGGCGAGCGGCGGCACGGTCAACGGTGCGTCGACGCCGGCGAGCTGGATTTGCTTCGAGATAGCCGTGGCGAGATCGGCGAGCGAGCGGTCGACCACGTGCTGGGTGTATTGCCACGCGAGCCAGTACGCCATCAATCCGCTCATCAGCGCGAGCAGCGACAGCGGCGCGGCTAGGCGACGCAGCAGCGAGCGCCGCAGGCTGGGAGGCACACGCGCAGACGTGGTCGCCGTCTGCGCCAGATGCAGCCAGTCGGCGCGATCGAAACGTTCGTCGGGCGTGCGCCGGGGAGGGAATCGCAAGGTGCTGGATGACCGCTCGTCAGGCTGATTAAGCCGTCGACAAACCGCTTACGCGGCCTGCCGGATTTCCTGCAGCAAGTAGCCGAAACCTCGCACCGTCACGATTTCCACGCGGCAGTTTTCGAGTTTTTTGCGAACCCGGTGCACGTACACTTCGATGGCGGTGTCGCCGAGATCGCCGCCGAAGTGCGTCAGGTGATCCTGCAACTGGGCCTTGCTGACCACGCGGCCGTGACGCAGCAACAGCATTTCGAGCACAGCGAATTCGCGCGGCGACAGTTCGAGCGGTTTTTCGTCGTTGAAAATGCGGCGATCCACGCCCGACAGACGCAAGCCGCCCAGCGATACTTCCGGACGCGGTACATCGCCGTGCGGGCCGCTGCGGCGCATGACAGCGCGAATCCGGGCTTCGAGTTCAGCGGGTTCAAACGGCTTGAGCATGTAGTCGTCGGCGCCGCTGTTCAGGCCCTGGACACGGTCATGCAGCTCGTCACGCGCGGTCAGGATGATCACCGGCGTATGACGATTGCCCTGGCGGAAACGGGACAACAGCGTCATGCCGTCGATACCCGGCAAGCCGAGATCGAGAATCACCAGTTCATGGCGATTTTGCGTGAGCGCTTGCTCCGCGAAAATGCCGTCGTGGACCATATCGACGGTAAAGCCGGCTTGTTCAAGGCTACTTTGAATGCCGCGCGCGATGGGGCGGTCGTCTTCGATTAGAAGGATTCGCATGGAAGTCGCTCTTATACGATGGGTTGGGCTCGATTGCGCGTCGCGGCCGCCAGCCGGAATTGCTTACCTTTCGTTGCCGCGGCGCCGTCCGAGTCATATCAGCAATCCTTTTACGCCAAACGCTGCACCGCGCCTCGCCGTGCAGCGATTCTCCTGCGGCTGGACTTGCCGTAATCCCCCCAATCCACGGATGCCACGCCGAGATCGGTTTCTGGCATGCCCGCTCGCCCCGTGTGGCGACGAATTCAGTCGCAGCAAAGGGTTGATAGGCTGTCCAAACCGTATGCGCTGCTGATTGTACAGTGTCGGTCTGTCCCGCCAATGGACTGGCGGTGCCGGAGCGCCTGAGTCGTTAAGAAAGCTTACGCCCGTATTAGTGATTTGCTTTCTCACTGAAAGGCTTTGTTGTCAAATACTTGCAATTACCTTTGTTTATGCTTTCGAATGAGCGCGTTCGGGCTGTTTCCGGGCAGCTTATTGCGATTTTTGAATGTTATTGTTTGTAATATGACTGTTACGCATTTGTCGCAGTAGTCAGCTTGGTAAGCGGATTTCAGGCGGCTGATGTGATTGAATCGATGAATCTTGCGAGTCTCGCATCGCGTTCCGTCAGGCCTTTTGCCGCGTGCGTCGAGAGCGTGATTTCCACCTTGTCATACACGTTCGACCACTCGGGATGGTGATCCATCTCCTGCGCTTTTATCGCCACCCGCGTCATGAAACCGAACGCTTCGTTGAAGTCAGCGAACTTGAAACTTCGGTGAATCGCATGGCTATCTTCGCTGAGTTGCCAGTGCTTCAACTCGGCGAGAAGTTTGGATAGTTCGTCGGGTGTAAGTTTTTTGATCATGTCAGGATCTCCTTCTGTACGCTCGGACAACGCATGAGATTAGCCGAACACGCGGTAAACTTGCGTCTTTCAGCTGATTACGCAGGATTCCCACATGGTTGACCTCGATCACTTCGATCTCGCGCTGCTCGACGTTCTACAACGCTTCGGCCGCGCGACGCATCAACAACTGGGTGAGGAAGTACCGCTGTCGCCGTCGCAGATCGGCCGGCGCCTGCAACGCCTGGAAGCGACCGGCGTGATCGATGGTTATCGGGTCGTGCTGCGCCCCGAAAAGCTCGGGCTCGGCGTGACCGCGTTCACGAGCCTCAAGCTGAAACATCACGGCGATACGGTCATCGACCAGTTTCAGCAGCAGATCGAAATGCTGCCCGAAGTGCTTGAATGTCATGCGACGGTTGGCGACGCCGATTATTTGCTGCGGATCGTCGCGCCGGATTTGAACGCGCTGTCCACATTCGTCATGAAAAAGCTAATGCGCGTTCCCGGTGTAGACAGCGTGCGCTCCAACATCGTGCTCACTACGTTCAAGCGCAACGGACCGCTGCCGCTCGGACATCTCGCGGAAAATCCGAAAGATTAAGCCGGTTCGCTAAGCAGATCGACATACGCGACCGGCACCAGGTCGCTCGACGCCACGCCCAGCCGCGCGAACAATTCCTCAGCTTCTTTTTCACCGCCGGCTTCGTCGTCGTCCTGGGCGAGCAGCACTTCCAGCTCGATGAAATCGCCCAGGCCGTCCACGCGGTCCAGGTTAATCCGCGTCCGCCCGACGATATACACGTGCCGTTCTTTATTCACGATGCCGCGCGTGTTCAGCGCCTGTGCAAGCAGCGTGTGCATGGCTTCGGGGTTCGTCACCGGGCTGCGCGAATAGTACGAAACCTTCGGGCCGTCGCGGTCGTCGCGTTGATAGAAAATCAGTTCGGCCGGTGTGTTGTCGTCGAATTGACGCAGTTTCAGGCGGCCGTTCGGCACATCGTAGAAAAAATCCTGCTGGCGATAGATCAGCGGCGGTTCAGTCGCAAGCGCTGCCGCGCGCGCCAGAAGCTGGTCGAACTGATGCGCGCGAGCCTTGATTTCGATATTGCGTGCCATGTTGGAATTTCCTGTTCACGTGGGCGCCAGATGCGCGACCCTCAGACTAACAAAATTTGATGACCGGAAGATTCATTGGCTTCGGGTCTTTGTCTTCGCTGCGCTGACTAAGTCGCCCATTGATCTTCAATCAGACGTAACGCCGCCGCGATGCCCGGTTCCTCGCGGCGCTCCGCCAGCACAATGAACGAAAGCTGCGTGGGCACCGTGACGCCTTCCACGATCGTCAGCGCATGCGCGTGCGCTTCGGCCAAAGCAATCGAATCGCGCACGAGCGTCAGGCCCACGCCCGACTTGACCAGATCGAGCATTGACGGCTCCTGGTCCACTTCAGCGACCTTGATGGGCTGGACGCCGTGGGCATCGAAGATCCGCGTCAGCAAGCGGTTATGCGCCGATTCCGGCGGCGTCCAGATCCATGGCAGACGCGCAAGCGCGGCCCAGTTCGGTCCGCGGCTTTGCCCGTGCGTTATCCGGTTCACGCGGTCCTTCCATCCGGCCGGGGCCAGTACGCGATACAGATACGGCTTCAACTGCACGACGTGGAAGCGCTCGGCATCGCGCGGTTCATCGATTGCCGGATCGCCGATGTAAAACCCCACATCGAGATCGCGCGCCTTGATGCGCTCGCGCACCCAACCCGACATGCCATGCCGCAACGCGGTTTCAATCCGCGGATACGTCTCCACGAGCGCACGCAGAAAGCCGCCGAGCCGCAGGAATTCGGGATCGAGGATCGTACCGATAGTCAGGCGGCCGCTGACTTCATGGCGAAGCGCGGCGGCGACCCGCAGGACCTCGCTCGCGGCATTCAAGGCGCGCTCTGCGTGCTGCAGCAGCGCTTCGCCGTCGCGCGTGAGGATCAAGCCGTGCGAGGTCCGCGAAAACAGCGCGACGCCTAGCGTCTCCTGCAAGTTCTTGATCTGCAGGCTGACGGCAGGCTGTGACACGTGCAACTGCACGGCCGCACGCGTGAGATTGCCTTCGCGGGCAACGGTGACGAAGGCACGGAGAAGAGTCAGGTCCATGCCTGATATTAGCCCAGCTTATAAAGCCGTTGAAGATATCTCATTGGATTGCTGCACTGCGTCCGCGGTAGCGTGTCTCCGTATGCAAGAGCGTGATGCAGCGCTGGGCACCGAATTCACGATGCCCATGGCGAAGTGGCATTCCAGATAGAACGAAAGTCGCGAGTAGCGGCTCCGGCAGGAGACACAAATGAAACAGGACGCGCGCAAGCTCGAGGGCGAATTCGATTACATCATTGTTGGTGCGGGGACGGCGGGCTGCGTGCTCGCCAACCGCCTGACCGAAGATGCCGATGTAAGCGTGTTATTGCTGGAAGCGGGTGGCAGGGACAACTATCACTGGATTCACGTGCCGGTTGGCTACCTGTATTGCATCGGCAATCCGCGCACGGACTGGCTTTATAAAACGCAAGCGGAACCGGGACTCAATGGACGTTCGCTTTCGTATCCGCGAGGTCGCGTGCTGGGCGGCTGTTCGTCGATCAACGGCATGATCTACATGCGCGGCCAGCGCGAGGATTACGACGATTGGGCGCGCATCACCGGAGACCCCGACTGGTCCTGGGATTCGGTATTACCCGTGTTCAAACGCAGCGAAGATCATCACGGCGGTGCGAATGAATGGCATGGCGCGGGCGGCGAATGGCGCGTCGAGAAGCAGCGGCTGAAATGGAAAGTACTGGAAACTTTCGCGCAGGCAGCGCAAGAAACCGGCCTTCCCGCTACCGACGATTTCAATCGTGGCGACAACACAGGCGTAGGTTATTTCGACGTGAACCAGCGAAGCGGGATTCGCTGGAATGCATCGAAGGCATTCTTGCGGCCCGCGATGAAGCGTTCCAATCTCACCATCATCACGGGCGCGCATACGCAGCGGCTCGTGATGGAAGGCAAGCGTTGCGTGGGCGTGGAGTATCGCGGTGGCGACGCCGACTATCTCGCCAAGGCGCGTTGCGAAGTGATCCTGAGTGCGGGCGCGGTGAATTCACCGCAGTTGCTGGAGTTGTCCGGCATTGGCAACGGAGCGCGGCTGCAGCAAATGGGTATCGATGTGGTTCAGGATTTGCGCGGCGTCGGTGAGAATTTGCAGGATCATCTACAGCTTAGGATGGCTTACAAAGTGCATGGCGTGAGGACGTTGAATACGTTGTCGGCGCATTGGTGGGGTAAGGCGTGGATCGGCTTGCAATATGCGTTGACGCGCAGTGGACCGATGTCGATGGCGCCATCGCAATTGGGGGCGTTCACGAAGTCGAATCCTGATGACATGACCATTACCCGGCCCGACGTTGAGTATCACGTGCAACCGTTGTCGCTGGATCGGTTCGGTGAGCCGCTGCATGCGTTTAACGCGTTCACGGCGTCGGTGTGCCCGTTGCGGCCGACATCGCGGGGAAGTGTTCACATTGCATCGCCGGATGCACGGGATGCGCCTTTGATCGCGCCGAATTATCTGTCCACCGATCGCGATCGCGAAGTTGCGGTCAATGCATTGCGGTTAACGAGGCGGATCGCCGCTGCACCAGCGCTGGCGAAATATTCGCCGGAGGAGATCTTGCCGGGGACGGCGTTTCAGACCGATGCGGAGCTTGCCGAGGCTGCGGGAAAAGTCGGCACGACCATTTTTCATCCGGTAGGTACATGCCGGATGGGGACGGATAACGATCCCGCTGCGGTGGTGGATGGGCGCTTGAGGGTCATCGGCGTAACGGCGTTGCGGGTGGTCGATGCTTCCGTGATGCCTACGATTACCTCCGGGAATACGAATTCGCCAACGTTGATGATCGCTGAAAGGGCTAGTGAAATGATTCGTGCCGACAGGCGGTTTGTGGGCTCGCGCGCGAGGGTGGGCGGGTCGGGTTCTGCTTGATTGATGGGGCCATGAGGGGGTTATAACGCGCACCACGTTTATAACCGCTCCTTTCAGGGTCACGCCAAGCATGACAAAACTACTAGAAGATGACCGGCGCGGCGAATAAGCAAGATATCTGCAAGTACAAGCACAGCGGCGCGCACACTGGAAATTCACCAGCCAGTGCAAGCGAAAACAAACGGCTAAACTAAGTGCAAATCCCGATGATTGCGCTGCATCATTGGCGCGACAATACCGTGTCCGCGCTTGATGCGCCGCATGTCTGCACGGCCGTTGTGCGGCACGCAAAAAGTGCAGGGGACTCGAACAAAGGCAACGGCAGCAGCGCAACACAGCCCCAAGCAAAAGTACCCGCACGACCGCAGCGAACCACCGCCAGCAAAACCACGGGGCATGCGCCAAAAGCGCGCCGAGCTGAAGCTGAAACAAAGGCTCAAACAAAGCACGGAAGGGACATGATTCTCGGCGATACGATTCTGGAAACCCGCGGCCTGACAAAAGAGTTCAAAGGCTTTACCGCCGTCAACGGCGTGAACCTGCGCGTGCGCCGCGGCTCGATCCACGCCCTGATTGGCCCCAACGGCGCAGGCAAAACCACCTGCTTTAATCTGCTCACCAAATTCCTGGAACCCACAGCGGGTCAGATCGTCTTCAACGGCGTCGACATCACCGGTGAACGTCCGGCCCAAGTCGCACGTCGCGGCGTGATCCGCTCGTTCCAGATTTCCGCTGTATTTCCACATCTGACAGTGATGCAGAACGTACGCATCGGCTTGCAGCGCTCGCTCGGTACATCGTTTAAATTCTGGAAAAGCGAACGCGTCCTCGACGCACTCGACGACCGCGCGATGGACCTGCTCACCCAGGTCGGCCTGACCGATTTCGCCGATACCACTACGGTCGAACTTTCCTACGGCCGCAAACGCGCATTAGAAATCGCGACCACGCTGTCAATGGAACCCGAACTCATGCTCCTCGATGAACCCACGCAAGGCATGGGTCACGAAGACGTCGACCGGGTCACGGCGCTGATCAAGAAAGTATCGGCGGGACGCACAATCCTGATGGTCGAACACAACATGAACGTGATCGCAGGCATCTCCGACACCATCACCGTCCTTCAACGCGGTGAAGTGCTGGCCGAAGGCAGTTATGCAGAGGTATCGAAGAACGCGCTCGTGATGGAAGCCTACATGGGCAGCGCCGATGCAGCCCTCGCCGGAGCGCACGCATGAGCACGATCGTGGAAGAACGCCGCGCGGAACAGCGTGAAGCATCGACTCAGGAACCGGCGCTCGAGCTCGTCGGCGCGCAAGCCTGGTACGGCGAGTCGCATATCCTGCATGGCGTGGATCTGACCGTGCATCGCGGTGAAGTCGTGACGCTGCTCGGACGTAACGGCGCCGGCCGCACGACTACGCTGCGCGCAATCATGGGACTCACCGGCCGGCGCACGGGATCGATTCGTATCGGCGGGCATGAAACGATCGGCATGTCGACGCACAAGATCGCGCATTACGGCGTGGGCTATTGCCCGGAAGAACGGGGCATCTTTTCGAGCCTGTCGTGCGAAGAGAACCTGCTTCTGCCGCCGCTTGTAGGCAACGCGAAAGATGCAATGTCCATCGATGAAATCTATTCGATGTTCCCCAATCTCAAGGAGCGCCGCACCAGTCAGGGCACGCGGCTATCGGGTGGTGAACAGCAAATGCTGGCGGTCGCGCGCATCCTGCGTACCGGCGCAAATCTGCTGCTGCTCGATGAGATATCGGAAGGGCTCGCGCCTGTCATCGTTCAGACGCTCGCGCGCATGATCATGATGCTCAAGGCGCGCGGCTACACCATCGTGATGGTCGAACAAAATTTTCGCTTCGCGGCGCCGCTCGCCGATCGCTTCTATGTCATGGAGCACGGGAAGATCGTCGAGCACTTCAATGCCGGGGAACTCGAAACGAAAATGCCAGTGCTGCACGAACTGCTCGGGGTCTAAAGAGGTTCAACGCAAGTTCAACGCAACAGCACGCGGCTAACCGCAAGAACAACAACTCAACGGAGACTGTAATGAAGAAGAAGACCCTCGCGCGCCTGTCGGGCATCTGCCTTGCGGTTGCCGCTGCCACGGCCTCGCTGATGGCAGGCAACGCATATGCAGCGCCCGGCGACACGGTGAAGATCGGCTATATCACGGATCTGTCAGGTCTTTATGCGGACATCGACGGCCAGGGCGGCCTCGAATCCATTCGCATGGCAATCGCGGATTTCGGCGGCAAGGTGAACGGCAAGCCGATCGAACTCGTCTATGCGGATCATCAGAACAAGGCGGATATTGCAGCATCGCGGGCACGGGAATGGATCGACCGCGACGGCGTGAATGTGATCATCGGCGGCACGAATTCGGCTACCGCGCTCTCGACGAATCAGGTCGCGGGCGAGAAGAAGATCCCTTACATCAACATTGGCGCAGGCGCGGATACCCTGACCAACGAGCAATGCACGCCGTACACCGTTCACTATGCGTACGACACCATGGCGCTCGCCAAAGGCACGGGCTCGGCGGTGACGAAGCAGGGCGGCAAGACATGGTTCTTCCTCACGGCGGATTATGCGTTCGGCAAGGCGCTGGAGAAGAACACGTCGGACGTGGTGAAGGCGAACGGCGGCCAGGTGCTCGGCGTAGTCCGTCATCCGTTGTCGGCCTCTGACTTCTCCTCCTTCCTGTTGCAGGCGCAAGGATCGAAGGCGCAGGTGCTGGGTCTGGCGAATGCAGGCGGGGACACGATCAACTCGATCAAGGCGGCGAAAGAATTCGGCATCACCAAGTCGATGAAAATCGCTGCGCTGCTGATCTTCCTCACCGACATCCACAGCCTGGGTCTCGAAACCACGCAGGGCCTGGTCGCAACGGATAGCTGGTACTGGAACAAGGATGCCGAGACACGTAAATGGGCGCAGCGTTACTTCGCCAAGATGAAGAAGATGCCGACCAGCTTGCAGGCCGCGGACTATTCGGCCGCGACCACGTATCTGAAGGCGGTGCAGACGGCCGGATCGACGGATAGCGACAAGATCATGGACCAGTTGCACAAGATGAAGATCAACGACTTCTACGCGCAGAACGGCTACATCCGTGCAGACGGAAGCATGATCCACGACATGTACCTGATGGAAGTGAAGAAGCCGTCGGAGTCGAAAGAACCTTGGGATTACTACAAGATCACGGCGACCATCCCGGGCGACCAGGCGTTCGGCACGAAGGCGGAGTCGCGCTGCGCGTTGTGGAAATAAGCGGCCGGGTTATATAGCGGCACTGCGGATTCAAGCATGACGCCGAGGGTTTCATTACATCCCGGCGCTACGCAATCTGCATGATCGATCGACGCATGACGGCTTACTCATATCGAGCTAAGGCGGCATGCGTCGAAACTACTCTGACGGCAGATTCAATGGAAATTTTCGGCATTCCGCTCGCGGCGATGATGAGCCAGTTGCTGCTCGGACTGGTGAACGGGTCGTTCTACGCCATCTTGAGCCTGGGCCTCGCGGTGATCTTCGGCCTGCTCAACGTGATCAACTTCGCGCACGGCGCGTTGTTCATGCTGGGCGCGATGCTCACATGGATGGGTTTTTCATACTTCAATGTGCCGTACTGGGCAATGCTCGTGCTCGCGCCGCTGGTTGTGGGCGTATTCGGCATCGTGATTGAACGGACGATGTTGCGCTGGCTTTACAAACTCGATCATCTGTACGGCTTGCTGCTTACGTTCGGCATCACGCTTGTCATAGAGGGCGTGTTCCGCTCGATCTACGGTTCATCCGGCCAACCCTACGACGTGCCCGAGTTGCTCTCCGGCGCGACGAATCTCGGCTTCATGTACCTGCCGAACTATCGCGCGTGGGTGGTGCTGGCATCGCTCGTCGTGTGTTTCGCGACGTGGTTCGTGATCGAGAAAACGCGGCTGGGTGCGTATCTTCGCGCGGGCACCGAGAACCCGAAGATGGTCGAGGCGTTCGGGATCAACGTGCCGTTGATGGTCACGCTCACCTACGGTTTCGGCGTTGCGCTTGCGGCCTTCGCCGGCGTGCTTGCCGCGCCTGTCATCCAGGTGTCGCCGCTGATGGGACAGTCGATGATCATCACCGTGTTCGCCGTGGTCGTTATCGGCGGAATGGGGTCGATCATGGGCTCGATCCTCACCGGGCTCGGGCTGGGCGTGATCGAAGGCCTGACACGCGTGTTCTATCCGGAAGCCTCCGCGACGGTCGTTTTCGTGATCATGGCGCTGGTGCTGCTGGTGCGCCCGGCGGGACTTTTCGGCAAGGAAAAATGATGGTTAGGAAAGTGCTCTACGGCGTGTTGCTTGCCGGCCTGATCGCGGCGCCGTTTCTCGGCGTGTACCCGGTCTTCATGATGAAAGTGCTGTGTTTCGCGCTGTTCGCCGCCGCCTTCAATTTACTGATCGGCTACACGGGCCTGCTCTCGTTTGGCCACGCGATGTTCCTCGCCAGCGCGGGTTATTCCGCCGGTTATGCCATCCAGACGCTCGGCTTTACGCCGGAACTCGGTGTGATCGCGGGCACTGCTGTCGCGACATTGCTCGGTCTGATCGTGGGCTTGTTTGCTATTCGCCGCCAAGGCATCTACTTCGCGATGGTCACGCTGGCGCTCGCGCAGATGGTCTACTTCGTGTTCCTGCAGGCGCCGTTCACGCACGGCGAGGACGGTCTGCAAGGCGTGCCGCGCGGCAAACTGTTCGGCGCAATCAGCCTCAGCTCCGACCTGACGTTGTATTACATCGTGCTCCTGGTGATGGTGCTGGCGTTCGGATTTATCGTGCGCATCGTGCATTCGCCGTTCGGGCAAGTGCTGATCGCGATCAAGGAGAATGAGCCGCGTGCGATCTCGCTCGGTTATGACACGTCGCGTTTCAAGTTGCTGGCGTTCGTGTTGTCGGCGGGATTGGCGGGACTGGCCGGCGCGCTTCAAACGCTGGTGCTCGGCTTCGAGACGCTCGGCGACGCGTACTGGACCATGTCCGGCCTGGTCGTGCTGATGACCCTGGTTGGCGGCATGAGCACCATGTTCGGGCCTTTGCTCGGCGCGTTCATCATCGTGGCGCTGGAAAATCGTCTCGGCGATATCGGCAGTGCGCTGACTTCGCTTACCGGCATAGATTGGTTTAACTCGCTCGGAGAGTCGGTGACGATCGTGACGGGCCTGATCTTTATTGCATGCGTGCTGCTGTTCCGACGCGGCATTGTGGGAGAAATCATTGCACGGGTTCGTCCGTTGCGCGGTTAAAGGGATTCAAGCGGAAGCCGTGTGATTTAGTTGGCGATCCAAACTATGTGCCAATGTGAGCAATGGTTTTCCCTCGGATAACCGCGTCATTTAACAGGGCGTAGGTGGGCAATTGCCCAATAAAGGTGCTAACGTGCACCACTAGGGTAAATGCTAGGTTGTCGGTATTCGTTGCGCAATCTAATATCCGTTTCAGTTCTGTTGCACCCCGAATTTTGAGGTGGAGAACGAGGAGACAACGAGGCATCAAGTGCCCGACCGAAAGCGCTGTTGGATGATTCCAACAGCGCTTTTTATTTGTGCTTCACGTTTGTCGATCACCTCATTCAATCGATTTATCCATTCGGATTAAGGGCCAGATATGGCCTTCGCGCGCTCCCCGATTTACATTAATTTATTTATTTTCCTACGGGTTTTCCCGCGCATTTTTCAATGCGTGGCTTAGCGCGCATCGGTGCGTTCAAATCCCTTCAAAACGCTTGCCCCATGCGGTTCTCGTCCGCTACACTCGCGATTCACCGACCGCGTGGTCGGGATATAAAAATCGTAAAATCGTGCCAGTGGACAAAACACATTTACGGGGCATATCAATGAAGTTGGTCTTACGTTGGATCTCGACGGCGGTATTCGTCGCGAGCGCATCTTCAGTAATGAGTTCGCAGGCTTTCGCAGACGTAAAGATCGGTGTGACCTTATCCGCCACCGGCCCGGCTGCATCGTTGGGAATTCCTGAAAAAAACACTATTGCGTTGCTGCCGAAGGAGATTGCCGGCCAGAAGATGCAGTACATCGTCCTCGACGACGCGACTGATTCCACGCAAGCCGTAAAGAACACTCGCAAGCTGACGAGTGAAGATCATGTCGATGCCCTGATCGGTTCCACGGTGGTTCCCAATTCTCTCGCGATGATCGACGTGGCTTCGGAGACTTCTACGCCCATGATCTCGATGGCCGCAGCGGCTACTATCGTCGAACCGATGGATGCAAAACGCGCGTGGGTATTCAAGACGCCGCAGAACGACATCCTGATGGCGACGGCTATCGCGCAGCACATGTCGAATCACGGCGTGAAGTCGGTGGCGTTTATCGGTTTTAGCGACGCCTACGGCGAAAGCTGGTTCAAGGAATTCACCAAAGCCGCCGATCTCGCGAAGATCAAGGTGGTCGCGAACGAACGGTTCGCGCGTAACGATGCATCGGTGACAGGACAGGTTCTTAAAGTCATGTCGCAGAATCCGGATGCCGTGCTGATCGCGGGCGCAGGAACACCGGCCGCCTTGCCGCAAAAGACGCTGAAAGAGCGGGGCTACAAGGGCAAGATCTATCAGACGCACGGCGTCGCGAACAACGACTTCCTGCGTGTGTGCGGCAAGGATTGTGAAGGCACGTTCTTGCCCGCCGGGCCGCTGCTGGTCGCGGCGCAATTGCCCGATTCGAATCCGGTGAAGAAGTCGGCGCTGACTTATAAACAGGCTTACGAAGGCGCGTACGGCGCGGGTTCCGTGTCCACGTTCGGGGGGCACGCGTGGGACGCCGGCCTGCTGCTGCAACGTGCGATTCCGATTGCGTTGAAGAAGGGACAACCTGGCTCGCAGGCGTTTCGCGAAGCGTTGCGCGCGGCAATCGAAAGCACGAAAGATTTGCCCGGCTCGCACGGGATCTTCAACATGAGCGCGAACGATCACTCAGGACTCGATCAACGCGCGCGTGTGATGGTGGAGATCGTTGGCGGCCAGTGGAAGCTCGCCAAAGATTGACGGTGACCGACACGACGATATGAACCGATCAAAGGCGCGTTGCTTCGAACGCGCTTTTTTTTCGGGGTCTATCGCTACGTTGTTTTTAGATGGGCTCGGCAGTGTAGACCTGAGGGCTAACGCTGAGGGAAAACAAGTCCAGGCGCATGCAATGACCGAAAATAGATTGAGCGGCTAAACGAAGACCGCACGACAAAGATTCATAACAACTCGCAGTAGCGCACAAGGCGTGCGCGATGGCATAGCGTCTGGAGACGATGCAATGAAAAAGACCAACCAGTGGAAGTGGCAGGGACGCCTCACAAGCGCGGCGCTCGGTGTGACGCTGGCCTTCGGTGCGAGCACGGTCTTCGCGCAGGTGAAGATCGGGGTGACGTTATCGGCGACAGGACCGGCGGCATCGCTTGGGATTCCCGAGAAAAACACGATCGCGTTGTTGCCGAAGGAGATCGGCGGGAAGTCGGTGGAGTACATCGTGCTCGACGACGGTTCCGACACCAGCCGTGCAGTGCAGAACACGCGCAAGCTGATTGACGAAGATCATGTCGACGCTATCGTGGGTTCCACGGTGACGCCCAATTCGCTCGCCATGCTCGATCCCGCGAGCCAAAGCAAGACGCCGATGATCTCGATGGCTGCATCCGCCGCCATCATCTCGCCGATGGACGCAAAACGGTCGTGGGCGTTCAAGACGCCGCAGAATGACAGCCTGATGGCCGACGCTATCGCCGAGTACATGGAGAAGCACGGCGTGAAGACGGTCGGTTTCATCGGCTTCGCGGATGCGTATGGTGACGGCTGGTACAGCGTGTTTAACACGGCCGCGGCTGCGCATAACCTGAAGATTGTCGCGAACGAACGCTTTGCTCGCACCGATACCTCGGTCACGGGCCAGGTGCTGAAGACCATGGGCGCGAATCCCGATGCTGTGTTGATCGCGGGCGCTGGCACGCCCTCGGCGCTGCCGGCCAAGGCGCTTAAGGAGCGTGGTTACAAGGGCAAGGTCTATCAGACGCATGGCGTGGCGAACAACGACTTCCTGCGTGTGTGCGGCAAGGATTGCGATGGCGAATTGCTGCCGGCCGGGCCGATCCTCGTCACGGATCAATTGCCGGACAGCAATCCGGTGAAAAAGTCGTCGCAGGCTTATAAGGCAGCGTATGAGAAGGCGTACGGCGCGGGATCGATATCTACGTTTGGCGGCCATGCGTGGGACGCCGGGCAGATGCTGCAGCAAGCGATTCCCGAAGCGCTCAAGACGGCTCAACCGGGCACCGAAGCGTTTCGTGTGGCGCTGCGGGCCGCGCTGGAAAACGTGAAGGACCTGCCGCTCGCGCACGGTGTGATGAACACCACGCCGGCCGATCACAACGGCCTCGACAAGCGCGCACGCGTGATGGTGCAGATCGTCGATGGCAAGTGGAAGCTGCAGAATGATTAGTACTGGCATCGACCGCTTGCGCGCCGGCAAATTGGCGCGTTAGCGTTCCCCGGGGTTTCAACCATGGCCTGAGGCTGCGTTTCTTTCGCGGCACCAGGCCATGTTTTCGATGGGCTGACCCGGCAGCCCCAGTGGCAGGACGCTCCTAAAGAGGAAGTATGGACTTATCGATTGCGGCGATTCTCGCGCAAGACGGCATCACCACGGGCGCGATCTACGCATTGCTCGCGCTCGCGCTGGTACTCGTGTTTTCGGTGACACGTGTCATCTTCATCCCGCAGGGCGAGTTCGTCGCGTACGGCGCGCTGACGCTCGCCGCGCTGCAAACGCAGAAGCTGCCGGCAACGTGCTGGCTGCTCATCGCGATGGGAGTGGGGTGCTTCGTCGCGGAGATCGCGGGCATCGTGCGGCATCCTTCGCGGCACAGGCAGATCGGTCGCACGCTCGCCGTGCTCGCCGGCAAATATCTGCTGTTCCCGGTCGCCGTGTACGCGCTGACGCAAAGCGTGCTGATGCAGCCGATGCCGATGATCGTGCAGGTCGCGCTCGCATTGTTGATCGTGATTCCGATGGGACCGTTCGTCTATCGGTTGGCCTACGAGCCAATCGCCGAAGCCAGCACGCTGCTGTTGTTGATCGTGGCGGTGGCCGTGCATTTCGCGATGGTCGGTCTCGGCTTGGTCATGTTCGGCGCGGAAGGGTCGCGCACGACCGCTTTCTCCGACGCCACCTTCAACCTCGGCAGTGTTTCCATCTCCGGGCAGAGCCTGTGGGTAGTCGGGACGGCCGTCGTGCTGATCATCGCGCTGTATCTGTACTTCGACCGGACTATTTCCGGCAAGGCGCTGCGCGCGACCTCGGTGAACCGGCTTGGCGCGCGGCTGGTAGGCATCGGCACGACGCAGGCTGGACGGCTTGCCTTCACGCTCGCAGCCGGCCTAGGCGCGCTCTGCGGCGTCCTGGTGGCACCAATCACAACCATCTACTACGACTCGGGCTTTCTGATCGGTTTGAAGGGGTTCGTGGGCGCGATCGTCGGCGGGTTGGTGAGTTATCCGCTCGCCGCAGCGGGGTCGCTGCTGGTCGGGCTGCTTGAGTCGTATTCGTCGTTCTGGGCGAGCGCGTACAAAGAGGTGATCGTCTTCACGCTGATCATTCCGGTGCTGCTGTGGCGGAGTCTGGCAAGCCCGCATTCGGACGAAGACGAGGAGTGACGCGATGAAATTCGTCATGCGAAACAAGTTTTTCTGGGTATTCCTGCTGGTCGTATTCGTGCTGCCAATTCTGCCGCAACCGGTCCGCACGCCCGAGTACTGGATCACGCTGCTGAATTACATTGGTTTGTATTCCATCGTCGCTATCGGGCTTGTGCTGCTGACGGGTATAGGAGGGATGACGAGCTTTGGACAAGCGGCNTTCGTGGGCGTGGGCGCTTATTCAACGGCCTATCTGACGACGCAGTTCGGCGTGTCGCCGTGGCTTGCGTTGATTGTCGGGGTGGTGCTGACGGCCCTGATCGCTCTGCTGCTCGGGATGGTGACCATGCGGTTGTCTGGCCACTTTCTGCCGCTCGGAACGATCGCGTGGGGGCTGTCGCTGTTCTTTCTGTTCGGAAATCTCGAATTTCTCGGCAAATACGACGGCATCAACGGCATTCCGGTGCTCAACTTGTTCGGCTGGCATCTGGAGTCCGGGCGATCGATCTATTACCTGATCTGGGTCGTCGTGTTGCTGTCGGTGGTGTCTGTTCAGAATTTACTTAATAGTCGCCCTGGGCGGGCTATTCGCGCGTTGCGTGGCGGCGGCACGATGGCTGAAGCCATGGGTGTGAATACGGCGTGGATGCGCGTGGTGATCTTCGTCTACGCCGCCGTGCTGGCTGCGATTTCTGGTTTTCTATACGCACATTTGCAGCGGGCGGTGAATCCGACGCCGTTCGGTTTGAATCACGGCATCGAATTCCTGTTCATGGCGGTGGTCGGTGGTGTGTCACATGTCTGGGGTGCGGTTTTAGGTGCCACGATCCTCACCGTTCTGCAGGATTATCTGCAAACGCTGTTGCCGAAGTTGCTTGGCTCGAATGGCAATTTCGAGATCATTGTGTTCGGGATCTTGATGGTGTTGCTGCTTCAATACGCCCGGCAAGGGGTTTGGCCATTCGTGGCGCGGCTTTTTCCCAGCGGGCCGCGTGCCCACGCCCCGGAGCACGCTGAAGCGCTGCCCCAGCGCCCGAAGCCGACTGTTGGCGAGCCCTTGCTAGTCGTCGATAAAGCCCGCAAGCAGTTCGGCGGTCTGGTCGCCGTCAACGACGTCAGTTTTCAGGTGAAGGCGGGCGAGATCATCGGCTTGATCGGACCGAACGGCGCGGGAAAATCGACGACATTCAATCTGGTCACGGGCGTGCTGCAAGCAACGAGCGGCTCGATCACGTTCCAGGGCGAGCGTATCGATTCGATGAATTCACGTGAAATCGTCAAACGCGGCATTGGGCGGACCTTTCAGCACGTGCGTTTGCTATCGGGAATGACGGTTCTGGAGAACGTCGCGATCGGCGCTCACTTGCGTGGCAAGACGGGCGTTTGGCGTAGCGTCGCCCGTCTGAACGCCGCGGAAGAAGCCCGTTTGATGGCCGAGGCGGCGAAACAGATCAAACGAGTGGGTCTGGAAAAACATCTCTACGACGAAGCGGGCAGTTTGGCGCTGGGACAACAGAGAATTCTGGAGATTGCCCGCGCGTTGTGCTGCGATCCAACTTTGCTATTGCTGGACGAACCAGCCGCTGGTTTGCGCTATCAGGAAAAACAGCAGCTGGCGGATTTGCTGCGACGCCTGAAGGGCGAGGGCATGAGCATTTTGTTGGTTGAGCACGACATGGACTTCGTGATGAATCTCACCGATCGCTTGGTGGTGATGGAATTTGGGATACGGATTGCCGAGGGGTTGCCAGAGGATGTGCAGAAAGATCCCGCAGTTTTGGAAGCTTATCTAGGTGGGGTGGACTGATGGCCGATGCAATTCTTCAAGTCGCCGGTTTGTCCGTTCGTTACGGCAAGGTCGAGGCGCTCCACGACGGAAAACTCACCGTTGGTGCTGGGCAGATCGTTTCGGTAATTGGGCCGAACGGGGCGGGCAAGTCGACATTGCTCAACGCGATTATGGGCGCGCTTCCTTCGACCGGTTATGCGAAGGGAACAGTTCGATATCTGGGCGAAGATGTCTCCGCGCTGGCAATCGAGAAACGTGTTTCACGTGGAATGTGCTTGGTGCCGGAAAAACGCGAGTTGTTTGCCAGCATGACAGTGGAAGACAACCTGGTTTTGGGTGCGTATCGACGAAAGCGGGCTGGTGAGCGCAATTTCCTCGATCAACTCGACCATGTCTTCGATTTGTTCCCACGGCTAAAAGAGCGACGGAAGCAAGCAGCTGGAACGTTGTCAGGCGGCGAACGGCAGATGCTTGCGGTTGGCCGTGCGCTGATGGGAAAGCCGGATCTGCTTATGCTTGATGAGCCTAGCCTCGGGCTTGCACCGTTAATCGTAAAAGAGATCTTCCATATCATTAGCGCGCTTCGACAAACGGGTGTTGCTACGCTGCTGATCGAGCAAAACGCACGCGCAGCGCTGCAAATCTCTGATTACGGTTACGTGTTGGAAACGGGCGAATTTGCGATGGAAGGTGCCGCTAGCGAGTTAGCTCACAACCCGAAAGTGATTGAAACGTACTTGGGGTTGGCGAAGAAGGTGGCCTAGGCCTTTCAACTTCAGCGAATTTCGATGGTGTGTTTCACGTGAAACACACCATTTTTTTCGCGTTAGCCGTTTGGCCTGAATCGTGGCAAAAGCTAACCGGCTATAATTCTTCGATATCTCTTTCGAAGGTCCGCCAGCTCGCGCGGAAACCCATGCTTTATCCAACTGAATTCGATGTGATCGTGGTCGGTGGCGGTCACGCTGGAACTGAAGCCGCTTTAGCCTCGGCCAGAATGGGCGCGGCTACGCTTTTGCTGACCCATAATATCGAGACGCTGGGTCAGATGAGCTGCAATCCCTCGATCGGCGGGATCGGGAAGGGCCATTTGGTCAAGGAAATCGATGCTCTCGGCGGCGCAATGGCTGCNGCAACCGATGAAGCGGGCATCCAGTTTCGGATTCTGAACTCATCGAAAGGTCCGGCTGTCCGCGCCACGCGGGCGCAGGCGGACCGCGTTTTATATAAACAAGCGATCCGGCATCGGCTCGAAAATCAACCTAACCTCTGGCTGTTCCAGCAAGCGGTGGACGATTTGATAGTCGAAGGCGACCGGGTCGTGGGCGCTGTGACGCAGGTTGGCGTGAAATTTCGCGCGAAGGCGGTGGTGCTGACGGCCGGGACGTTCCTCGATGGCAAGATTCACGTTGGTTTGAATAACTACACGGGCGGACGGGCGGGTGATCCGGCCGCTGTGTCGTTATCGGCGCGGCTTAAGGAGCTTCAACTTCCGCAGGGCCGGCTCAAAACCGGTACGCCACCGCGGATCGATGGCCGCACCATTGATTATTCGAAACTCGAAGAGCAACCCGGCGATCTAGATCCGATCCCGGTGTTCTCGTTCCTCGGCCGCGTTGAGCAACATCCGCGGCAAGTGCCGTGCTGGGTGACGCATACCAACCAGCGCACCCACGACATTATTCGAGCTGGGCTAGATCGGTCGCCGATGTACACCGGCGTTATCGAAGGCGTTGGGCCGCGTTATTGCCCGTCGATTGAAGACAAGATTCACCGGTTTGCGTCCAAGGATTCGCATCAAATCTTCCTGGAACCGGAAGGACTGACGACGAACGAGTTCTATCCGAACGGTATTTCCACGAGTTTGCCATTTGACGTTCAGCTCGAGCTGGTCCGTTCCATGAAGGGTTTGGAGCACGCGCACATCCTGCGGCCCGGCTATGCGATCGAATACGATTACTTCGATCCCCGAGCGCTCAAGGCATCGTTGGAAACAAAAGCGATCGGAGGTCTGTTCTTCGCGGGGCAGATCAATGGCACAACCGGCTACGAGGAAGCCGCTGCGCAAGGCTTGCTGGCGGGTATTAACGCGGCGCTACAAGTCAGTGGCAGAGATACGTGGTGCCCTCGCCGTGATGAGGCCTATTTGGGTGTTCTAGTCGACGATCTGGTCACGCAGGGGGTGTCGGAGCCATATCGGATGTTCACAAGCCGGGCAGAATATCGCCTTTCGTTGCGCGAAGATAATGCCGATATGCGATTGACTGAGGCCGGTAGGGCACTCGGCGTCGTGGACGACACCCGTTGGAACGTCTTCAACGAAAAGCGCGACGCTGTTTCACGTGAAACACAGCGCCTGAAATCGACTTGGGTTAACCCTAAAACGTTACCCGCTGACGAAGCCATCGCGCTGCTCGGCAAGCCGATTGATCATGAATACAGTTTGGCGGACTTGCTGCGTCGGCCGAACATTACGTATGCAGACGTATGCGCATTACGCGGTCATACGTCAGGCCCCGAAATGCCACTCGCAGAAGACCCGATCTTGCTCGGCCAGATCGAAGAGCAGATCGAGATTGCGGTGAAGTATCAGGGCTACATTGATCGTCAAGCTGGCGAAATCGAGCGCAATGGAACGCACGAGAATACGCGCTTGCCCGAAGCGTTCGATTACGCAGAGGTACGCGGACTTTCGTTCGAAGCGCGCCAAAAGCTTATGCAGCACCGTCCAGAGACGATCGGCCAGGCGTCGCGTATCTCGGGTATCACACCGGCCACCATTTCGCTGCTCATGGTGCACCTCAAGCGGGCGATGGGCCGGCGCGACGGATCTTCCGCTCAAGCAGGAGCGGGAAATAGCAGGGACGGGCGTGGCAACGCTCGCTCCGTCTCGTGATGCAGCGTGACGCCGGGGATACCGGACTACAAGCGCTTCTGAACGAGGGAATCGAGCAACTCGGCATTGCCGTCACCGACGCGCAACGGCAAAAGTTGCTCGATTACGTGGCATTGCTGGGCAAGTGGAATGCGGTTTACAACCTGACCGCGATCCGTGATCCGCGCCAGATGCTGATCCAGCACATCCTGGACTCTCTCGCGATTATTCCCTTTATCACTCGCCGCGCCGGGCCTCAGTCGGCGCTCGACGTTGGGTCGGGTGGTGGTCTGCCGGGGATCGTCATGGCGATCGTCCTGCCCGACTGGCAAATCACGCTGAACGACATCGTTCACAAGAAAACGGCCTTCCAATCCCAAGCGAAGCTGCAACTTGGGTTGAATAATCTGTCGGTCGTGACGGGGCGTGTCGAGAATCTGCATCCGGGAATCGAAGTCCCAAATCTTTTCGATGTAATCGTCTCGCGCGCGTTCGCAGAACTCTCTGACTTCGTTACACTTGCGCGTCATCTGGTTGCCGGCGATGGTCGCATCTGGGCGATGAAAGGAATCAAGCCGGATGCCGAGATTGCTCGCCTTCCGGCCGACACGAAAGTCTGCTCTATCGAACGCCTCCGCGTGCCCATGCTCGACGCCGAGCGCCACCTGATCGAAATTGAAATCGGAGCGGCCCCACATTGAACACTGCAGTCGACATCTCACGCGCGCCTGAAATCCAGACAGGAAAGAAGGGACACATCACGATGGCAAAAATCTTCTGCGTCGCGAACCAGAAGGGNGGCGTCGGAAAGACGACGACGGCAGTTAATCTCGCGGCGAGCCTGGCGGCGCTCGACCAGCGTGTTTTGCTGATCGATCTGGACCCGCAGGGCAATGCCACGATGGGAAGTGGCATCGACAAAGCCGCCGTCGAGAACACCGTGTATGAAGTGCTGGTCAATGGCGTCACGGTGCGCGAAGCGTGCACCCGTACAGACGCCGTCGGATATGACATCTTGCCGGCGAACCGGGAATTGGCGGGCGCGGAAGTTGAGCTGGTCGGCGTGGAAAATCGCGAGCGCGTGCTGCGCCGTGCGCTGGCGGAAGTGTCGGCCGACTACGATTTCATTCTCATCGATTGCCCACCGGCTTTATCGCTACTCACGCTGAACGGTTTGTGCGCCGCGCACGGTGTCGTCATCCCGATGCAATGCGAGTATTTCGCGCTCGAGGGCCTGTCCGACCTGGTCAACACGATCAAGCAGGTCCACGCGAATTTGAACCGCGACCTGAAGGTGATCGGATTGTTGCGCGTCATGTTCGATCCGCGCATTACGTTGCAGCAACAGGTATCGGATCAACTGAAACAGCATTTCGGCGACAAGCTCTTCGACGTCGTCATTCCACGCAACGTCCGTCTGGCCGAAGCGCCCAGTTACGGTTTGCCGGGTGTCGTTTTTGATCGGGCATCGCGTGGCGCGCAGGCGTATATCCAGTTCGGTACGGAAATGATCGAGCGCGTGCGCGCGCTTTAATGGACAAAGCGTCAAGATGGCAGAGCGAGGAAGCAAGATGAACGCGACGATGAAGAAGAAGGGCCTGGGACGCGGGCTAGAAGCCTTGCTGGGCGGCAGTTCGGATATCACCGAGGCTGTACGCAGCGAGGGCTTGCCGAACGTTTTGCGGCTCGACTCGATGCAGGCCGGCAAATACCAGCCGCGTACGCGCATGGACGAAGGCGCACTGCAGGAACTCGCCGCCAGCATCCGGGCGCAGGGCGTGATGCAGCCGATCCTCGTACGTTCGATTGGTGACGACCGGTACGAGATCATCGCCGGTGAGCGACGTTTCCGTGCAGCGAAACTTGCGGGTCTGGAAGAAGTGCCGGTGCTTGTGAAAAACGTGCCAGATCAGGCTGCTGCGGCGATGGCGCTGATCGAAAACATCCAGCGCGAGGACTTAAATCCGCTGGAAGAGGCGCAGGGCATCCAACGGCTACTCGATGAATTCGATTTCACGCACGAGCAAGCAGCGGAATCGGTTGGGCGTTCGCGCAGTGCCGTATCGAATCTGCTGCGCTTGCTGAANCTCGCTACGCCGGTTCAAACCATGCTGCTCGCCGGCGATCTCGACATGGGCCACGCCCGTGCGCTGCTTGCCGTCGATGCCGCCACGCAGATCCAGTTNGCCAACCAGGTGGTCAACAAGCGCATGTCGGTGCGTGAGACNGAAAAGCTGGTTTCATCGACAACTAAAGAAGTGCCCGCCACGAAAGCGCGCGTGGCGAACGACGGTGGCCGCGATACGCGCCGGCTTGAAGAGGAATTGTCCGACCTGCTGTCTGCGAACGTGAAGATCAAGATGGGCGGGCGAGGGCGCGGCAAGTTGCAGATCGATTTCGGCGATCTCGATGCACTCGAAGGTATTCTGGGACGTTTGCGCACGGGCGTCGTCAACGGTAAACAGGTAACCATGGACAACGTATCAGCAGCGCAGGCGTAAGCGGATGCAGTCGCCCGCGGATGCGAAGCCTGCTCAGCCGAGCCCGCTGTCCAAAGCGTGGGTGCTTGTCACGAAAGAGCCCGTGCTGGCGATTCTTGTTGCCGCGCTGATTGCGCTGCAGGTCCTGCATCCCAAACCGTGGGCGTCGTTACCCGCGTTGATCGACTGGCAGACCGTGCTGACGCTCGCTGGCCTGTTGATGCTGACCAAGGCGGTGGAGTTGTCGGGCTTCCTCATGTGGATGGCGCACCGCGTTGTGCATCGGATTCACGGGGAACGTGGCCTCGCGTTTCTGTTGATCGGCCTTGCCGCCGTGCTTTCCACCTTGCTCACCAACGACGTCGCGCTGTTCGCAGTCGTGCCTTTGACCCTGTCGCTGCACAAACTCGCACCGCTTCCCATCAAGCGCCTGGTGATCTTCATCGCGATCGCTGTGAACGCCGGTTCAATCCTCACACCGCTTGGGAATCCTCAGAATCTGTTTCTCTGGCAGACGAGCGGCGTGTCCTTCGCCCGGTTCGTGTGGGCGCTGCTGCCGTTGTGCGCGGCGCTCATGGCGATGCTTTACGTGCTCGCCGCTGTAATGTTTCACAGCCGGCCGCTCGATCTTTCCGGCGATACCGAAGCGCACTCCGTCGATATCCCGCTCTGCACGGTAGCGGGAGTTGCGTTCATCGCTTTCGTGATTCTTGCCGATGCCCATTACGCCGGTATTGGTCTCGTCGCCGTTGCACTCGGCTTCCTGTTGTGGCGACGTCAGGTCGTGTTGAAGATCGACTGGTTGCTGCTGCTGATCTTCGTGCTGATGTTCATTGTCCTGCGCAGCGTGGCGGCGTTGCCGTGGGTGCATCACGCGATAGCGAGCCTTGGCTTAGATTCGCCGCTCAAGGCGTATGCGGCGGGCGCGGTGTTGTCTCAAGGAATCAGTAACGTGCCGGCCGCGATCATGCTCGCTGAGTTTTCGAAAAACTGGCGTGCGCTGGCATTCGGCGTAAGCGTCGGTGGATTTGGCATCGCGATTGGCTCGCTCGCGAACCTGATTGCCGTTCGACTCTCAGGCGAACGCGGCATGTGGGGCCCGTTTCACCTCATCTCCATTCCGTTCTGGATCGTTGCAGCGGCTGTCGGAGCGTGGCTCGTCTAGGCATCCAGAAAATGGTGCGGCGCACGCAACGCATTCCATGTCTTGCCGAAAAGCGACGTGAAACTAGCACGCATCCGGCGTTATTCAGACTCGTTGTCCACACAAGCGAAATCTCCATTCGGAGACGTGTTTTTAAGGCTCGTTCGCTTGATTTTTGATGGCCCTAAGCTATTGAATCTGTGACAACAATCGCTTACAATCGCCCGGATTTATCAGCTTGGCGACTCCGAAAGCGCAACGTAAGTATGTGGCTGAATCCAGCCACGAACGGACGGCAAATGCGCTGGCTGTAACTGACTCTAGTGAGATGTGTGATGGCGGTGCGAGAGCAGGATCGAGCGCCGGAAGGCGGGCAAGATGGGCGCGATTCACGCCCTGCCGCGGATTTGACCGGACACAAGACGCCCGGTTCAACGCCCAGCATCATTTCTTCTTCTGGTCAGCCGGGCCACGCGTCGGATCATCCATTCGACGATTCGTGGGACGCTGAAGTACAAGATAACAAGACTGTTCCGCTCACGCGGGCAGAGGCGGAGACGCTGTTTGGTCCCGGAGTGAGTCGTCCATCGCGTGTCACGCCGTTCAAGGTTGTGGCGGCGCAAATGGTTTTGTCCCTGTGTGCGACGTTGGCATGGTGGCTGTTCTACAGTCCACCGGGCGCTGCTGCGCTGTCCGCGTTCCTCGGGGGAGCGATTTGCTGGGTACCGAGCGCATTGTTCGCTGCACGCTTGAGAGCGAAGAGCGGCGCCGAAACCATCGCAAGCTGGGTGATCGGCGAAGCAATGAAGATGGGTGCAACGATTGCGATGTTCGTGGCCATTGCGTACGGTTTCAAAGGCGTGTTGTGGGTGCCGCTGCTGGTGACGTACCTCATCGCGTTGAAGACGTACTGGATCGCGATGGCTTGGAAGTAAGGCGCGCGACATAGCGCNCCTCGTAGACTTGACGCGCCAGGTAAGTGACGTACCAACAGTATCAGAGCAAATTAATACGTGCGGAGTACCTCTCCTGCACGCGGGCTCGTGCCCTGCGAACCGACCACTGAATGGCGGATCGAGGATCACACGGGCGGCGGAAGATTTTCGACAATTTGGGTGGCTTTAACGTTATGGCAGCTAGCGAAGGAACGCGCGCGATGGATCCGTCGGAGTACATCGCGCACCACTTGCAGAATCTTTCCACCTCGCATCAGACGTCGATCTTCGATATCCACGTCTGGAATCTCGACACGCTTTTCTGGTCGATCCTGTGTGGACTCGTCACCATCCTGATCCTGGGCCTGGCGGCTCGCAAAGCAACGTCCGGCGTGCCGGGACGCTTCCAGTGCGCGATCGAGATGCTGGTCGAGATGGTGGAAGACCAGTCGAAGTCGATGATCCACGGCAGCCGCCGCTTCATCGCCCCGCTTGCGCTCACCGTGTTCGTGTGGGTCGCGCTCATGAATTCGCTCGACTTCATCCCGGTTGACCTGCCCACACGCGTGATCGGCTGGCTGGGTTTGTCGGAGACGTTCCCGCATATGC
>JGI12635J15846_10000016_pt1 | contig 89966 bp, 56 predicted proteins | sample BlaSpr_A8_OM2_M2_FD_15846 | JGI IMG/M metagenome (IMG submission 15846)
CGCGAGCAAAAGCTGGGGCCTGTTCGTGAGAAAATCAGAGAGCGAGCCGAAATGGAATTCCCCGCCGGTTACGTTGGTCACCAGTTCGTTGAGTTGATCCCGCTCAACGGCAACACCGAACTTCAAAGAATGAAGACCTCGGACTAGAAACGCGTCGTCATACCCCTGAAAAGAGTTCCATCGGAAGAGCGACGCACCCGTTACGCCCAAACCTCCCTGGAATTGGTCAATTCCAGGCACCACAAGAGCGGCCGCATTGTGTCCTGGCACCGCGGCCAGGGAAGTGTCATCAACGGCTGGATTGATCGCCTTCAGAGAGTTGAGGCCATTGGCGAAATTACGATTAAAACCAAATCGCAGGGAATTGACGAGTGCCGAGCTGAAGATGTGGTCCTCTCCGAGAACCAAGATCTGACGCTTGGTTAAAGAGCCGTAGAGGACGACGTTGAAGTTATCGGGCGTTGTCAATGGCGTCTTGTCAAACACGTAAGTCCCGAAGAGGCTATCCTTTTCCGAATATTTGTGATCCACCCGGACCTGGAAGAAGTTCTCGCTGACAATCTGCTGCTCTGCGACACTATAGATTCCCAGATCCCCGTTGCTGATGGTAGGCCCATTGGGGACGGGAAAAAGCTTCAGATATTTTTGCACCTCGGGATCGACGGCCACCGTTGTCGGTTGGCACGGGGTAACCTGAGTCAGGTCCGGCGCGGAGCAAAGCTGTCCGCTGCGGGCGGCCGGGGATGGAACCGTGATCACTGAGGTGATACCCAACGATTGCCGTATACCCTCGTAGTCCACAAAAAAGAATGTGTGGTTTTTGCGGATCGGCCCCCCCGCCGACCCTCCAAATTGGTTGCGTTTGAAAGGCGGAATGGAGGAATCAAAGAAGTTTCGCGCATCTAGTGCGCTGTTCCGCAGGAACTCGTAGACGCTCCCGTGGAACTCGTTCGTGCCCGCCCGCGACACCGCATTGACCACTCCACCAGAGGTCTTGCCATACTCAGCTGAGTAATTGCTCGTCAGAACCGAAAACTCTTGAATGGCGTCCACTCCCAGATTCCCCCCGAGTACGCTCCCCGGCCCACCATTCGAGTAATCATTGAGGCTGACACCATCGAGGCGATAGTTATTTTGTTGAGGCCGCGCACCGGAGATCGATAACTGCGCTCCGAAGCCGCGGTTCTCATTCTGTATTTTTTGGGTCTCAATCCTACTAACGCCTGGCTGGAGGACCGCGAGGTCCGTCCAGCTCCGCCCATTCAGGGGCAATTCGCGGATCGTCGTTGAGTTCACCACCGCGCCGATGCTTGAGCTAGCTAGTTGAACGGTGGAGACTTCGGTGGTCACTTGAACCCGTTCATTCACCTGCCCGACCCGCAAGGTGAGATTCAGCACTTGCTGAGCTCCCACGGTGACTGTGACACCTGTTAGCACCGTAGAAGCGAATCCTTGCGCCATAGTCGTTATTTCGTAGGTTCCAGGCAACAAGTTCGGGGCCGAGTAGAATCCAGCTGGATCGCATGAGACAACCCGCGTGACCCCGGTAGCAATATTTTTGATCGAAATTTGAGCTTCGGGAACGGCTGCGCCGGATTGGTCCGTCACTGTACCAGAGATCGTCCCTCCGGCCACCTGCGCAGAGACCGGCGTCAGAACTAAAGAGCTAAATAGAAGAGTAACAACTATCGCAAAACTGGCACCGATCTTGATCGAATCGATTTCAGAAAACATAATCACCTCAAAAAATCGATAAGCTGCGCACACATGGTCGTCGAAATTCTGCGCAACAATAAACTTTTCCTTGCCAACTGGCGTTGTCAAAGAAATTGGCCGCGTCGAGCGCACTGTTGCGGAGGAATTCATAAGCAGTGCCATGGAACTTGTTTGTCCCCGATCTTGTAATTGCACTGATGACGCCGCCTGAGGTGCGGGCCCGGCCGTTGTCGTTCTTATCCAACAATGAAGAGTGTTTGATCAGTCCCGCCAGCGACTTGCGCTTGGGCTCCAGCAGAAAGAAAACATGCTCAGCATGAAAATAATCGCTGCAATGTGGCCGGACAAGTCCGGAACAGGAGAATTTTTGATTGACTAGGACCCACCTCCACGTTGGGCGCAGCCTAGACCCATCGCCACGGCGCATGCCTTAACGCCGGATTAATTTATATTTAGACGGCCCAAACAACAGATTTTCGAGCAAGAAACAACACGAAACAAAGGGGGAAATTCGAGAGGAAATCCGTGGAATTCGACGAAAAGCCACCGGTGATATGAGTAACCGAGCGCACTATAAGTGAAACGCGAGCTGTCGTTTATTTGGTAGTCGCGAACTACTTATACCGATAGGTATTGGCACGTTTTCTGCCGGAGATGGAGTTTATATCTAGTGATGAATTAAAGGCGTAACGGGACGCGAGGCTGATGTGGGCGTATACAATTCGAAGTACGCTCACATCCGGCGGAGTTGGCGGTTTAGCAAAATATTCCGGAGCAAGCCGATCATTACAGCATCTAGACTTTAACGAACAAGGGTATTAATCCGTTTGGGCACTTCGCCCACGGGTATAGTCGCAATTATTTGGCGCGATGCTGTATCGATGGCTGAAACCGAGCGGTCTGCGGAATTCGACACATAGACGAATTTCCCATCCGGTGTGAATGTAATCCACTCTGGTACCGATCCGCTCGGTCTTCCGCCCCGAGGATGAACTTGCGGCAGTTCGACATGCCCGAGTAGCTCGAGCGAAGGTAGCGCGTATTGAAAGATCGCATTGGCCGTGGTGCTGGCTACCCAAAGTGATTTGCCGTCTGGCGACACGCCGATGCCATGCGACGGTGTGCCCGTTCTTCCCTCAGCGATACCGTATCCACCGGGTTGCTCGGGAAGTTTGATTCGTCCGACTTCGGCGTGCGTGGCGAAATTCACAACCGCAAATCCATTAAATCCGGAAAGCTGGGCAAAAATACGGTTGGTTGAACCGTCCGGATTTGTTTCGAATGCCATCGGCCGGACTCCACTGCCCAAGTTCAGATCCCAGACTGCTTGGTCATTGTGCAGATCAACGATGGTTATGGTTTTTGACTCGATGGATCCAGCAACGGCATATTTGCCGTCAGGCGTCACATAAACGTTGTGCACGCGACCGTTGACCGGGATATTCTTGGTTCTCTTCAGCGTTGCAGTGTCGATGACGTCGAGCGAACCGGTCCCCTCCCGGATGCCTACTAGGAGCCGCTTACCGTCTTTTGTGATGCTCAGATTATTCGGACGCCCGCTCAGAGGCACTTTTTCCAAAATCCGTCCGCCGTCACTATCGACTACATCAACCACGCTTTCGGATTCGTTGCTTATGTACACTCGCGAGCCATCAGGACTGAATACGACGCCATGGGGCAGCTCGATACCTTGAATCGTTTGCACTACCCTGTTCGATGCTGAATCGACGACGTCGACGGTGCTGTCGGCACTGTTGGTAATGTAAATGCGAACCTTGGATGCAGATGAGTCCCTTCCCGGCGAACTTTTGAGACTGCTAACCCACTCGGCAATTTTCAGCCAATCAGGATCAGTCTGCGATGCAAATTGGCGACCACCCGAATGAAAGGGTTCGCCTCCAGATTCAGGTGCAAGCGGGTGCGTCAACAACCTGCTCGATGTTGGATCTCCGGCCACAACGTGCTGCATCACGTTCGCGAAATTCTTATGGGACTGTTCGTTGGTCCACTCAGTGTTGCCTGGTGACAACCGCTCTAGGTGAAAAGCTCTGTTGTACTCCGAGTGGCAGCCGTAGCACCGCGCGTGTCCCGGCCGTTCCCTGAGGAAAATGGGCTCCACGTTCGATTTATAGGACTGAAATCCATCTTCGGCGTTGTCGCCGGCTTTCGACGGAAGCGCTGGTGCGCCTGGATTAGCGTTTCCGACCCACTCGGCGATCATTCGCCACTCCGGGTCATGTTGCGAGGCCCAGAATTTTCCTCCTGTGTGCGTCGGATCTCCGCCATCCTCTGCCGCCAGAGGATGCAAGAGAAGGCGGCTTTTCATTGGCTCATTGGGCGTCACCAGTTTGGAGACAACTTCAAAATTGAGCCGGGACTGTTCCTCGCTCCAGGACAGAGCTCCTGTGGACAGCGGCTGCAACCGCAAGCGGGTGTTCATTACCGAATGACAGTCGTAGCAGCGTACATCGCCTTGGCGCTTCTTGAGGAAAATGGGCTCAATGCGGCTGCGATATGTTCTGAAGTCCAGAGACGTCGCTGCCTCAACGTCCTGGGAATTTGTTCCACTTACGCTGTCGATGTTGGCCGCGTGAAGCGATTTGGAGCCGATTGGATACCAGATACACGTGCCCGCAGCGAGGATCAAGATCACCTTTACAGATATTTTCATCGGTACCTCCCAGAGTGTGCCAACAACGGTTGGAGCGTAACGGAACTCTCGACATCTTAAAGGTGATTTGCAAAGAGTATTCTAACCGCCGAAAATTTGTTCGGGACGAGCTTAGGGACCGGGCACACCCTTTGTACCGGAAATGTCACCCACAACCTTGCCAGAGTCTTCATCGACGACCATCACGTGCGTCGAACGCGAGATGTAAATCCGCCGCCCGTCTGGATCTGCCGTCAAGTAATCCCATCTGCCTTCTCCGCCGAGAGGCAGTTTTCTCAACGGCGATGGCTGGAACCCTCGGAACTCTGTGGCACAGTCATGGATATTTGACTACCAGCCAAGGGCAGGCAGCAAAACATCGCCAAGAACACTCCACGTACCAAATCAATTTGCCGCGGATACGTTTTTCGCACCAATGTCTCTCGTAATGCAATTAAGTGCGAGGGAATCGTACTGTGATTAGTGATAAATCGTAAATTAAGTTTTAGTTATGTTGTGCTGCACCCTGAGATGTCACTCCATAGTGATGAATCCTTGGCTCGTCTTGTAGCAGCAGCGGCGGCGCAACGTCAGCCTACAAACTGGATCCGTGGCCGTCGCCTGACCCGATAGTCCCGTAGAGATCACCTCCCCTCGGCTATACTCCGAGAAACCATGGAAGCATTGCGAGGCAGGTCGAGTAGTAGCGAGGATCGACTTTTTCCCCTGTGAGTTTGATGCTTTAACGTCACAGCTTGAGACCACGGAGCCGCGTCAGCAGTTTCGAGATTACCTAGAAACAGCAAGCAAGGGACGGAGCTCCCGGATGTTCTTTACGTTCTCAAGGCCGAGTACCTCTGTGATGAGCTTTGCACAGCCCTGTTCGCCGAGAATCGGTGACATTAGATCGCGGGCTTTGGCAGCCACGTCTTCGCGTGTCATCGGATTCTCAGTGGTGCCGCGGACGGCGTCGACGCGCTGGCTCAAATGCGTACCGTCGTTGAGCGTGACCTCGACCACCGCAACGCGCCTTGGGTTAAGTCGCTCGAATTCCTCATTGGGGATTAGTTGCACTTTGGCCCGCTGACTCAAGATCGCCGGGTCGTGCATGCGCGCGCTGTCGTGAGCCGCGCGAAAGGAGACCGTCTTGTCGATCAGCATTATGGCGATAAGGTGCTGAAGGCAAATATCGGGCATTTCGCGATTGTTAACGATAGCCGCGCCATTTGTAGCGATGCGCACAATAATTTGCTGAACCTGATCCGGGTCGAGTGGATGTTGCGTCAAGAGATTTTCGAGCGCGTCGAGAGCTGGCTGGATCGGTCCTCCAACGCTCCACTTTTTGATGTTGACCCGCTCTACGTCATATCGCTCTCCAAGCTTGTCAATCAACGTGGTCGCATCGGCTTGAGGCGCGTAGCATTGGAGAAAATTGTCAGGGCCGGAGAGAATGTCGTCGACGCCGGTCCACCCGGAATGAACCAGCAAGGCTGCGGTGACCCCATTGCGTGCGCCGGCACCGGCGAACACAAAGGCCTTCTCGATATGTTCAGTGTCGCGTTTCCAAGCAGGGGTACCGGAGGTCGATTGTTGCGCGGCATAATCAAGCAGCCAGCGCATCTGTTGCGAACTCAGCCTCGCCACACAGCCCCCAGCAGCAGCGGCGCCAAAGGTTCCAAGCATGATGTGGATATCCTTGACCGCGACTCCACCGCCGACGGTAGTTATCGCTCGCAACCCAACGTCGTAACCCAGCATCACCGCTCGCAGGAAGTGGGTACCGTTGACCCCAAATTGTTCTCCCAGCGCGAGTGCTGCAGGCACAATCGCGCAGCCTGGGTGTCCGGTGTTCCGAGGATCGTAGTCGTCTGTTTCATCGGAATGGGCCAACTCCGCGTTCGCCATCGCGGCCTCAATGGGACCGCAAAGGACTGTAGAGGCTGCAACAGTCGCGATCTTTTCGCCACCATAGGCGCGAGCGAAGCGGATTGCTTCGCGTCCAGGGGTTAGTTCGGACCCCGAAACCATCGCCGCGAACGTGTCAAGGATATGGTGCTTCGCTTTCTCTACCACGTCGTCCGGCAGTTCATGGTCATGCGCCGCGCTCATGTATGTGCTCAGTTTGGCCATTACAGGGCTAACGGATCGTCCGCCACTGCTCTTCGCTGCATCTTGTCCGGCCATGGCTTCCCTCGATAGAGCGGAGGCCGCGATCATACAGCCGGCTCGTTGCAGCAGGCTCCGGCGCGTCAATAAGTTGCGAGTTTCCCGTGGCGGTTTAGAATTATCGTGATTATGTTCCATCACTATTGGCTTCCCCCTCATCTTTCACCAGGCAATCTCCCTTGGCGCTCGGACAGGAACCGCCAGAACAGTGGTCAGAAATGGGCGGCGCTGATTTTTGCAGAAAACTTCTACCCTTTCGTTCTGGTCCAAGAGCAAAAACAGCTACAAGCACCAAGATCGTACATCCCTCGAAAACGGTCAGAGCCCATTGGTATCCGATACGGTCTCGCAACGCATATTCAATCGTGTTGGTAGGCGAACCGAACAGCACACCGAGTTGATAGACCAATCCCGGGAACAAGCTACGAACGGCGTCGGGTGAGAGTTCGTTCAGATGGGCGGGTATAACGCCCCAAGCACCCTGCACTCCTACCTGCATCAAAAAGGCACCTGCCGCCAAAATCGGAAGCGAATGCCCAAAAGCCCAAAAAGGAATGACCAATGCGCACAAACTCAGGGCACACACAATGCTTTTGCGCCTTCCGAGCTTTTCCGAAGTGTGGCCACCCGACACGGTCCCCAGTAATGCCCCCACGTTGTAGAACATGGCCAGATATGCCACGACGTTTGGCGTCACGTGGTGCGCGGTTTTGAGGAAGTCAGGATAGAGGTCCTGAGTACCATGGGACAGACCGATCATCAAAGTGAGCATGAGCACCTGGTAGGCGAAGCTTTTTCGATGCGCCCAGACGACCTGAATAATTTCTTTGACGCTCGAAACGCGGTTCTGGTTCCACGCTTCCGACTCAGGAGACTTGAATGCAACGTACAGGGTGACGGCGCCCGGGATTAAACCCGCCCAGAACATTGCGCGCCATCCCCACATCGGCAGAATTAACCGCGCGGCTACCGCTGATAACAAATAACCGAGGGGATATCCGCCCTGCAGCAGCCCGGAGAGAAGCCCACGCCAGCGATTCGGCGCGCTTTCCAACGTTAAAGATGCTCCAACTCCCCAAAATCCGCCCATGCCAATTCCATAGAGCAACCGCAATCCCAGGAACATCGGGTAGTTCACAGCAAGGCCACTTATAACTTCTATGAGCGAAAAATAAGCTACGACAGCCATGAGAGGTTTGCGTCGCCCATAGCGATCGGCCAGCATCCCAAACAGCAAAGCACCTACCGGGCGCATGGCTAGCGTTGCGCCGATGCTTAGAATAATTGCGCTTTTGGCCACCTGAAAATGGGAGGCCAAGATATCTACCATGAACACGACAACGAAGAAATCGAAGGCATCTAGCGTCCAGCCTAGGATACCGGCGGCGATAGCGTAACCGCGGCCATCTTGAGGCAGAGTCGCGCCTCCCTGACCGTCTACAACGGAAGTAAGCATAAGGTCCTCGAGCTGGGACGTTGACAGCAGAGTTTAGTTTCAAACGACCGACGCACGGCTAAACGCAGCATTAATTAAATTCAAGCTAGGATTGCTTCCGTGCGCACTGGCCTCTGGTCAGGTATTCTTCCAGCACAACTGCGCCGAGAGATGTTTCCGGAATTACATTCACTCGTACGGCACTCCAGCCAGCAGAGTGTTTCGCTTTGAAGTGGATGGACGTCGATTATGCTCATAATCAAATATTCATACGGCGGGCTTGGAGTAAGGGCATCTCACCCGAACGTAAGCTATGGATTCCGAACACCAGGCTGTGAAACGGGGAAATTTGCTAAATCGTTGATGTTCGACGAAACCGGGAGCCTGCAACATCACTCAAACCGCTGTACCGCGAAGGGATTCGTGAGTAGAATTAATGATATCGAGCGGGCGTCGTACAATGGCAGTATAGAAGCTTCCCAAGCTTCGGACGTGGGTTCGATTCCCACCGCCCGCTCCATAAATCCCGAGTTCCGACCCGGACACAACCATTGCAGAGGATCCGGCCAGTCGGGAAAAGAAGAAAACTGATTGGCCAGTTCTTCGGCCCGACATCCACAAGACTTGATTTTATGAACTTAGTTAGAGATCGGCGGACAGTTTGCACCGAATTGCAGGAGTGAAAGCAAGGGGTGCTCCGGGACTCCGGTGGTAGGATTTCGGTTCACGAAGACTGAATTCTTGCCTAAGGGAGAAGCACCATGCGCACCCGTGAAAAACTTATCAAGGCTCTATTGGGAATGCTGGCCCTGGCCGAGGAGTTGTAAAATATCTCTCTGGTTTGCCGGTGGAGCGGATTGTAAACCAAGCAGTTTCGGGTTTCACCTCCTCTCGGCGCGTTTGTGCAACCCCTTCGGAGAAGGTCGGAAACGGCGTACGGCCTTGGGCGCGATAGGCCCTGGTGGGCGCACCCGCGATTGTAGGACGCGACGTAAGCATCCAGATCCCGCTGCAACTGTTCCAGCGATTCGTAGGATGTTTTGCGGAAGGCTACGGCGATGATCGTGATACGGAGCGAATGTCGCGAGTCATCGCTTTACAAATCCATCTGGTATCCAGAGTTGGGAGCTAGGATTACGTTCTTTGAACGCAAAATGCCAGAGTTGCGGTTCACCGAAACTGTGAAGCGCAGCCGTTATCGATAAACTTTGAACAAAGTTTACCCTGCCTTCGGCTAAGTGGCTCAAAAGCGGAACGACCGAAGGTTTGCCAAAACATTGCGACGAAATTCTCTGTGGCGGCCACTCTTTGCTTGCCGAGGCGAGTGAAGCGGCATTATCGCACGCCCAAAAAGTTTCGGCTGTCCTTCGGGGGAGCAGAGCACCACCAGGCCCAGACCTCAACAAATGTGCGAAAAACTACGAAAACTACAATGAGGGGCGCTACTCCACGGAATAACTCGCTTTAATTCCCGCTGGCACTAGAATCGCCCGTCAATCCAACCGCCCCTATCGCATAAGTTTCTGATGGATGGATGTTTTACAACTTGGGGATTATTCGCTCGGGGCCGCACTTCTTCTTTCTCCGAGCTGTCCACTTGCGCGAATCATCTCGACGGCGTGGTAACGGTTTGTCGCTTCCATCTGTCGCATGACCCGGCGCAGATGATTCTTCACGGTAAATTGCGACAGATTCAGGCTAGTGGCAATTTCTTTGTTCGAGAGCCCGTCGGCGACCAGGTTCATTAGCTGGACTTGCCGATGCGTCAATTTACTGCTGTTCGCGCCCGCCGAGGGAGCTGGTTGAAGATTTCGTCGCTCGTCACTCCAGACATGCTCAATCAAGGCCATGCACAAGTTGGGTGGACAAATTGCCTCGCCTCGCCCCACCCGGCGAATCGCCGCTACTATCTCCAGGGCGGAAGCGTCCTTTAGTACATAACCTCTTGCACCCAGACGAACTCCCTTCAAGAAGATCTCCGGGTCGTCGTCCATTCCAATAAGTATGATCTTGAGTTGTGAGTTCTCTTCGTGCAGATTGCGGAGCAAGAGGGAGTTGCTGGAGGAGGGAGAGTAATCCGCGAGCACAATGTCACAGCCAGATTCTACAATTTGCCCGGAAATGTTTTCGGTATTCTCGACCACCCCGGCGACGAGGATTCCCGTTTGTTTTCTAAGCAGCCGGGCAAGGGTATCCCGGAGCAAGCGGTTTTCCGTAGCAAGGAATACTTTTGCTTCGGTGGACTTGGCAGAGATGGTTGGGACGGTCATACAATCTCCCCACAATTGGATAGGCTCTCGCCACCAGCTGTAAAGTTCGAGGACATTAGTAACCAGTGGCCCACTCCACTCTAGAGTTACGCACGTCAAGTGTCAACTCTTGTTAGAGTGTTTATTGGCAGGGGCCTTTGGACAGCCACGAGCCTTAGGCCCTATGGAAATCCTTTCTTTTGACGATATTTGGTTACATTTGGATGAGTTAAATTTTAGTTTTTTCCCATCGTTAATATCGAAACGCTTAGTCCCTTGTGACCCTTCTGCCTCAAATTCCGATAGTCCCTTTTTAGTACTTTATACCGGTTTCGCACCATGTCTCGATAGTCCATTCTCACCATTATCCGGGGCAATGGGCCTCTACTATCTTGTGGTTAGCCCTTTGATTCCTCTTTGATCCCACATTGAACCTTCTCAATTTCCCCATTCCCTGAATACTAGATTGCCGAGACTGGTTCGCCGAGAGAGGGCAAAATGGTCAGAACGTTCAGGATCCTGGTCGCGAACAAACCCAAGTTGATGCGTGAATTGCTGCTCGAAACCCTTGCGGAGCAGCCTTGGATTGAGATCGTCGGGGAAGTGGCCGACGAGGCGGACATCCACGACCACGTGCAAAAGTCCTCGCCTGACCTCCTCGTCGTTACAGCCGAAGAGCACGGCAAACGGCCTGACATTTGCGACACGCTCTTCCGCCATTTCCCGGAACTCCGCATCATCGCGGTCGCGCCCCACGAGAACCACACGGTTTGTTACTGGGCCTCCGTCGACATTCATTCAGGCGATATCGAGTCCTCCGAAGAAGGATTGCTCACCGCTGTACGCCACATGGCGGAAAGCCATGGAGCTGTTCCGGAATGATACGGGAGCACAATTTTATGATGCAGGCAAATTCAATTCTCAGGTCTCGCCAATCCAAAAGTCTTCTCTGCGGCTTGGTGATTATCGCCGCAATTCTTATTTCCGCTTTTGGTCTTCCCTTAATGGCACAGCAGCCCAATCAGAAACGAATTCCTGAAAACACCCCGGTCATCCAGCGCCAACAGGCTGGACAGTCTGAACTCGAAAAAGAAAACCTCAATTACGTCGCCGCGGCCCCCGCCCAAATCAAAGAAGTACTGATCAAGGATCCGGGCTTGCTGGTCGAGTTGAAGCGGTGGATTGCCGGCGAAGCAAGCGACAATGGCCAGATCGTCAGCGAAGACGATCTCACGGATATCGCGGTATTCGACCGGCTGACCACTGACGTCAGGTTTCGCTCCATCGCGACCAGGTTGGTGCAGCGCTACGGCTACCTGCGCCCTAGCTTTAATCCAGATTCCGAATTGGGCAAAGAGCAGGAACTCATGCTGAAGGAGCGCGTACGGCGGCAGGCCCAGATTGAAGCCCAGGCAGACGCCGAGGCTCTTAAACCACAAAAGACCGAGACCAGCGAAGCGAAAACTGTGCCGTGCGATTTAAACGAGACCCCGGACTGTCCACAGGAAATGCCTTCTCCCTCGAGGCGCACAACTTCTAGCCCTGATGAAAACTTTCCTCAGAGAGACCTGCTTCCAAATTATCCGAATGATGTGCAGCCGCTGAATGCGTCTCCGCAAATCATTCAGACACGCGGCAGTAATGACGGGTCTTTTTACAACCCAGCTGGCGACAGCATCGATTCGCTCCTGACTGCTTCCGGCCCAATGAAACAGCCGGGTGATTCAAAGTCTTCTGGGATTATGCCTTCCGATCCCTTGAGCGGTGCTCTTATGGACCAGATGCGTTCGGGTGCGATGCAGAATTTGGGGACCGGGATTTCCCCCGAACAAGCGGCCGGATCGCTGACTCCAAAGTCCGACATGATTGGACAAACTTATTCGCGCCGGAAGTCCAAACTCGCGACGGATCGCACGCTGGCGCCGGGAATGCCGATCCACCGGCCAAATCCCTACGCGGACATTCCCTCCTTATACGACCTCTACGTTCAGGCTCCCTCCACGGACCGTCCGCCGCAGCGATTTGGCACGGAAGTTTTCCGCGACGGCCTTCGCGATCCGCGCAGCATTCCCATGGATCTGCCCGTGGGTCCGGACTATGTAGTCGGCCCGGGCGACAGCTTGACCATTGATCTTTGGGGTGGCATCTCGACCAAGCTGGTGCGCGTCGTGGACCGGCAAGGGAGAGTAACGCTCCCCGAGGCAGGGCCGGTGCTGGTGAGCGGCAGATCCCTCGGCGAAGTGCAGCAAGCAGTGCAGAGGGCGGTTTCGTCTCAGTATCGCGGCACGTCTTCGGATGTTTCCGTATCCCGCCTGCGAACGATTCGCGTTTACGTCGTCGGTGAAGTGGAAGAACCCGGGGCGTACGACATCAGTTCGCTCTCGACAGCGCTGAACGCGCTGGTGGGAGCCGGAGGAGTGACGCCTCGCGGATCTTTGCGTTCCCTGAAGCATATGCGCGGAAAAGAGGAACTCGAAGAGATCGACACGTACGACCTGCTTCTGCACGGCGTTTCCCCGGACGCGAAGAAGCTGGAAAACGGCGACACGTTGATGGTGCCCTCGGTGGGGCCGCAAGTGACAGTGACCGGAATGGTGCGGCGGCCCGCGATCTACGAGCTGAACGGCGAAGAGACGGTCGAAGACGCACTTGAGCTTGCCGGGGGAATTCTGCCCGCGGCGGCTTTGCGGCACGTGGAAGTGCAACGCCTGGAAGCGCACGAAAAGCGGACGATGCTTAGCCTGGACCTGTCGCCCGATAATTCTGCGCCCTCGCAACTCGCTTCTTTCAAGATTCAGGAAGGCGATGAAATCCATATTTTCCCGATCGCCCAATACAACCAGGACACGATTTACCTTCAAGGACACGTGCAACGCCCTGGCCGCTACTCGTATCACGAGCAAATGAAGTTGACTGACCTCATTGCCTCGTACAAAGACATTCTTCCGGAACCCGCCGCTCACTACGGGGAAATCATTCGCCTGAATCCGCCTGATTTTCACCCGACTGTAGTGAGCTTTGATCTGGCATCGGCGATGGCCGATCCTGCAACCGCACCCGCGTTGCAGCCGTTGGACACTGTCCGCATTTTCAGCCGCTTTGATTTTGAGCCGGCCCCCACCGTCTTTGTCGCCGGTGAGGTGCGCTCGCCCGGCAACTACAGAACTTCCGGGCAGGCTTCCCTGCGTGATGCCGTTTTTCTGGCTGGAGGCCTGAAGCCGGATGCCGCGCTGGACACGGCTCAACTCTTTCGAATCAATCCGGACGGCAGCTCCAAAATCTTCAGCGTAAACCTGGGGTCCGCCTTAAGTGGAAACGCCGGGGACAATATTTTCTTGCAGCCACGCGATCGGCTCCTCATTCACAAGAACACCTCCCGCGTGGAACCAAGCACGATCGAGATTACCGGCGAAGTGGCAAAACCCGGCCGCTATCCCTACACGGAGAATATGCGCGCCGACGATTTGATCCGCGCCGCCGGCGGCCTGAAGCGCAGCGCCGATACCAATTCGGCCGACTTGACCCGCTATGCGGCTTCTGGCGGTTCGTCGCAACATCTGCAGATTTCTTTGGCATCGCTGAGTAACGGCAACGCCAGCGAGGACCTGCCTCTCCACAGCGGAGATGTCTTGGCGATTCGCCAGGTTCCGGGATGGAGTGACATCGGAGCGGCGGTGAAAGTCAACGGTGAGGTCATGCATCCGTCCACCTACGGGATCCGGCCTGGGGAACAGTTGAGTTCCGTCCTCCAGCGCGCCGGCGGATTTACAGGTCAGGCGTATCCCTATGGCGCCGTGCTGATGCGGCGTGAAGTTCGCGAAATGGAAGTTAGAAATCAAGCGGAACTCATCAGTCGAATGAAGGTGGAGAGAGAGCATCTCAAGGAACTGCCGGAGGGCACCACCGATCAGAGAAACAACAAGCTGAACGCCATTGCCCAAACCGATGCGGCGATTACCCAGCTTTCCGAAAATCCTCCCATCGGTCGGGTCGTGATTCACATCCAATCTGATGTTGCCAGATGGAGGAATACGCCGGCGGATGTGGCCTTGCGTGATGGCGACTTGTTGATGATTCCAAAGAAGGCCAACGTGGTGTCAGTAAATGGACAGGTGTTCAACCCCACGGCAATCAGCGCTCAATCAGGGCGCTCGGCGAAATGGTACCTGAGCCAGGCCGGCGGACCTACGCCCAATGCCAACAAGAAAGACGTGTTTGTCATCCGCGCCGACGGGTCGGTACTTTCTGCCAAGAGCAACGGCGGCGGTTGGCTCTCGGGTGATCCGTTGAACACTCCGCTGCGACCGGGAGACACCGTCATGGTCCCTGAAAAAACGCCCAAGATTGGTGGCGTGAACTGGACAGCGATTATGCAGACGGCTCAAGTGGCTTCTTCGGTCGCTCTTGCCGTGGCGTATATCCACCCGTAAGTGGGCCTCGGAATGATAGGGAGAAAAACAATTTTGGTTTCAACGCTAGCGATGGACCTGTTGGTGGCGGGGGCCGTTATGGCCTGCCCGCAAGTGCCCGACAATCCAGAGCCGACAGCCGAAGCCAAAAAGAGCGGAAAGATGCAGCAAGAACCGAAACCCAAACCCGAACCGACAGCTAACGATGAGGACAAGGATACCTCCGTAAAGTTGTCCCATAATTTCCGCGGCCTTGGGGAGAGGTTCCTGCTGGATCAAAAGAATATTTGGGTTAGCCCCGCGAAGCTGCGGTTCACCGATCTGGGATGGATAATTCCGTACGGTGGCGTTACGTCCACTCTTCTTTTAACTGACAAAGATGCAAGCCTTCACATTTCGCACGTTCCAAGCACAGTGAGCCATTACGACAACATTTCGAATGCCGGGATCGCCGCCATGCTCGGCGGCGCCGCCGGAATGTGGGTGTTGAGCTACCCCAAGCACAACGAGCACTGGCGCGAAACCGGATTCCTGGCTGGCGAAGCGGTCCTCAACAGCTTGGTGGTCACAGAAGCGATGAAATATTCGCTGGGCCGCCAACGGCCGAACGAGGGAAATGGAAGCGGCCCCTTCTTTCATGGCGGCGTCTCCTTTCCTTCCGAACACGCTTCGGCGGCGTGGGCCGCTGCCGGTGTGATTGCGCATGAATATCCGGGCCCGCTCACGAAGATCGCCGTTTACGCTTTGGCGGGGCTCGTGGACTATTCGAGGGTTCGTGCTCGCCAGCATTTCCCGTCCGATGTCTTCGTCGGCAGCATTCTGGGAAACATGGTGGCGCAAAGCGTTTACAGCCAGCACCACGATCCGGAATTGGGTGGCGAAGCATGGCTCTCGGCTTCGGAGTATATGCGCCGCCACTGGAAGCCCGAACCGGAAAACATGGGATCCCCGAACGTGCCTCTCGAATCCTGGGTCTATCCCGCAATCGAACGCCTCGCCGCGCAAGGGCTGGTCCAGTCTGAGTTCTTAAATGTACGCCCGTGGACGCGTCTCGAATGCGTGGAGCTGATGAACGAAGCGGCCGGCAAGATAGATGAGAGCGCTCCGCATGGGGAAGAGATGGCGGGAATAGTTGCGGCACTGCGCACTGAATTTGCCAGCGAACTCCATTCCATGGAAACCGGAGAAGAAGAATCTTTCCGGTTGGAATCGGTCTACACGCGGGTGACCGGCATAAGCGGAACCCCGCTGGCCGACAGCTATCACTTCGGCCAAACGATCTATAACGACGAAGGCCGGCCTTACCAGGAGGGCTTGAACACGATCGCCGGTTTTTCGAGCTATGCCACTTCCGATCGGTTCGCAATTTACTTCAGCGGCGAATTCCAGCACGCGCCCGGCGCGGCGGCGTATCCGCTGGCTGTGCGGCAGGTGATTGCGAACGTGGACTTGAATCCGCTGCAACCCGCGGCACCCGTCGCAGAAGTGAATCGATTCACGATTCAGAATGCTTACCTGAGTACAAATCTCGATAGCTGGAACTTTTCCTTTGGGAAGCAGGACTTGTGGTGGTCGCCCGACTACGGAAGCTCATTCCTCTTCAGCAACAACGCTGAGCCGATCTACATGTTCCGGCTGAGCCGGATAAGGCCGTTCACCCTGCCGTGGATATTCCGCTATCTGGGCCCCATGAAAATTGATTTGTTCGCCGGAAGAATGCGCGGAAACGAATTTCCGTCCGATCCGATTTTCCACGGCGAAAAAATCACCTTCAAGCCGACGAAAAATCTCGAACTGGGATTCAGCCGCACGACGGAGTTCGGCGGTGCCGGGCGAGCCATGACGTTGGGAGCAATTTGGCATAGCTATGTGGCTTATACGAGTTCCGTGAATTACGCAGCAAATGTAAGTCCCGGCCATCGCGTGGGTGGATTCGATTTCTCTTACAAGCTGCCCTTCGTCAGAAACTGGCTGACGCTGTACGCGGACTCTATGACCAGCGACGATCCCAACCCGATTGATGCCCCGCGCCGTGCACCCATCAACGCGGGCTTGTATCTGGCGAAGTTTCCCCACATCCCAAAACTGGATTTGCGTGTCGAAGGAATCTTCACCGACACCACCACCTCGCGCAGCCATGCAGGCCAATTCTCTTACTGGGAGCTCTTCTACCACGACGCGTACACCAACAACAAAATCATCATGGGCAGTTGGATTGGCCGCGAAGGAACGGGCGAACAAGCGTGGATGAATTACTGGTTCAGTCCGAAGAGCAGCCTCCAATTCGGATATCGGCACCAGCAGGTTGATGGCGATTTCATACCCGGCGGCGTGAAGCTGCACGACGAATTTGTAAAGGCAAATCTGTGGGTGAGCGGGAATCTTAATGTGACCGCACTTCTTCAGCACGAGCAATGGACCGCGCCCTTGCTGGCTCCGACGCCACAAACGAATTGGACTTCGTCCATAGGGATCACTTTTCAGCCCGACAGATTTCTGTCGCGCGGGCAACATCCGCGTGTCACGACCTTAACGGAACGTCCGGACGGGGGCACAACGCCATGACCGAGCGGCGCGCAAAAAACGACCTCGGATTCGACCATGCGGGACTCGGGACGTTTGCGGAACCGTCGCCGGAGGAACTGCGCGCTGCCCGCGAGCGGACCGCGTCCCACCTGCGCTTGCTCTGGGAACAACGGCGATTCTTGCTGCGCTGGACTGTCATTGGGCTTGTCGTGAGCCTTGTGGTCACCTTCCTTATTCCTTCTCGTTACGAGGCCACGACGCAGTTGATGCCGCCCGACAACCAGTCCGGCGGCGGAGCGGCTGCGTTATTGGCGGCGGCGTCCGGACGCAGCGGATCGGGATCCGGATCGGGATTGGCCGGACTTGCGGGTGATTTGCTGGGCACGAAGAATTCCGGCGCGTTGTTTGTGGGCATTCTCTCCAGCCGGACGGTGCAGGATCGCCTGATCGAGGAGTTCGATCTTCGGCGAGAGTATTGGGATTCGAAAATGGAAGACGCCCGGATTGATTTGGCGAAACACACCGGGGTTACCGAAGACCGGAAAAGCGGCATCATCTCGGTTTCCGTATGGGATCACAATCCGCAAAAAGCGGCGGCGATGGCCGGCGCTTACGTGAAGGAGTTGGATCGGCTGGTTGCACAGGTCAGCACTTCGGCAGCGAGGCGCGAACGTATTTTCCTGGAAGATCGGCTGCATGCGGTGAAGCAGGACCTGGATGCTTCCGCAGTGAAGTTCAGCGAGTTCGCCAGCAAAAACACGGCCATCGATATACCGGCGCAAGGCAAGGCGATGGTGGAAGCTGCGGCAACTTTGCAGGGGCAACTCATTTTCGCGGAATCGGAGCTCCACGGGCTGGAGGCAATTTATACGGACCAGAACGTCCGCGTGAAGGCTCTGGGCGCGCGGGTTTCCGAGCTACGCACGCAACTTGGAAAAATGGGCGGAGAGGCGGGCACGGCGGGCGCCCTGTCGTCGAAGAGTGATCCGTCTCTTTACCCGTCGATTCGACAGTTGCCCGTTCTTGGTGTCACCTATGCCGATTTGTACCGGAGAACAAAAATCCAGGAAACGGTGTTCGAGCTTCTGACCCAACAGTACGAACTGGCGAAGGTGCAGGAAGCGAAGGAAATTCCCAGCGTCAAGGTTCTTGACGCGGCAGTTGTCCCGACCAAGAAGTCGTTTCCCCCGCGTGGTGCTTTTACGGCCGTCGGTGCGGCGCTTTTTCTGCTGGGAGCATGCGCGTGGATTTTTGCGAATCGCTCTTACGCGGCGATTGATCAGCAGGACCCCAGGAAGCAGCTTGCAGAAGAAGTGGCGCTAACGCTGAGAGCCAGGAGCGCGACGGCCGCGGCTGGGGCCGCAGCGATGTTGAGCAGGTTTCTGGGGCGTAACGGGGTTGCGAGTGAGACTACGGCCTCCAATGTGGAGGACGCTGGCGCGGCAGAAAATTCTCTCAAAGGAGCCGGGCCGGAAGATCACCTGAGCCAGGCGGCGGGGAAAGGATCCCGGTGAGGGCAGAGGCTGAAGAATCATGGGAACGATGAACGGATCCGCGGCGAGAAGAGCCGCGGCTGCTCCTCCTGCTCAGTGGGAGCCGCCGATTGAGCTCCATGCGCGGAGCTGGACGGAGGAACACGCCCGGTCCGTTTTCCACGCGCGGAAGTGGCGGACGCAAGGCGGACTTGCCAGGCAATCTGTTTACGCGATCATCGACATTCTGCTTGTGTGCGGCAACGCGTTACTGATTTATGGATTGCGCTTTGGGTTCTTCAACTTCTGGAACGCCGTCGTGGCTCCGAGACAGCTGATCGGCCACATCTCCGTGCAAGCCTATCCGAGCTTTCTGATTCTCTACTGCTCGCTTATTTTCCTGGGATGCGTGAGTCAGGGGCTTTATCGGACTCCGCGTGAATTGACCACTCTGGCCGAATCAATTCGTGTCGCCAAGGCTGTGGGGATCGCCACGGCGCTTCTGGTGCTTTTCATCTTTACCTCAGGAAACAAGGAGATTTCCAGGCTCGTCGTGGTTTTCACGGGAGTCGCCAACGTCGTGACGCTTTCCGGGTGGCGTTATGCGAAACACAGACTCGTCTTGCACCGCGCGGAGAAAGGGCAAGGGCAGTCGCGGGCGCTCATCGTAGGCGCGGGGCAAATGGGGCAGGCGTTTGCAAGCTGGCTCCAGCACAACCGGCATTTGGGGTATGACTTTTGCGGATTCCTGGATCCGCATCCAAACGGCGACAAGCGCGTGCTAGGCGGCGTGAACGAGTTGCGCCGCGTCGCGCTGGCGCAATTTGTGGATGAGGTGTTTGTGACCCTGCCTGCGGACGGCCCGATGATCAAGCAACTGTTTCTGGAGGCGCGCGATTTGCGGCTGGATCTGCACGTCTTGCCGGATTTGTATGACGGGCTGGCGTGGCGCGCGCCGCTGCACATGATTGGCGGTTTTCCGATTCTGGAGCTCCATCGGGAGCCAATCCCCACGACGGGGCTGGCCATCAAGCGCGTGATCGACATCGTTGCGTCATCGGTGGGATTGGTGCTGCTTTCGCCGTTGCTCGTGGCGGCCGGGATCTGGATCCGGCTGGATTCCAAAGGGCCGGCGATCTACGGCGCACCGCGCGTCGGCAAGAAAGGGAACAAGTTCACGTGCTACAAGCTGCGGACCATGGTCGTCTGCACGGATGAGGAGAAAAAGCGGCTTCGCAAAAAGAATGAGCGGCGAGGACCATTTTTCAAGATGGAAGCGGATCCCCGGGTGACAACGTGCGGGCGCTGGCTGCGCAAATTCAGCGTTGATGAATTGCCGCAACTGGTGAATGTGTTGAGGGGGGAGATGAGCCTGGTGGGGCCGCGGCCGCATCCGGTGGACGATTACGAGCACTACACGCTCGAGCACTTGCGCCGGCTGGACGTGAAGCCGGGGATGACCGGCCTGTGGCAGGTGACGGCGCGGAGGGATCCGTCGTTCGAGACGAATATGGCGCTGGACCTGGAATATATCGAAAACTGGAGCCTGGGCCTGGATGTGAAGATATTGGCAAAGACGATCCCCTCGGTGATGCGCGCGGAGGGAATATGAAGGGGAATTGCAAATTGGTTACTCCCCCCTCCCCCCGTTTTTTGAAAGTGGTGATTCGAGGGGGTTTAGGGTGGCTGCAAGCGGTTTAGAATCTATCAGTTTAAAACCGATAGATTCCAAAGGGGTTGGAAGGGAAGCGCAGGGAAGGATTCGAACAGATAATCGCGCCGACAACATGGGATATAGTAACACATACAGTTAGTTAATATCAAGGGTAATTTAACGGGTGGTAACTGGCCGCGAATCAATGTCTACGGAGCAACAAGTCGTGTATGGGGTGACCGAGGCCGGGGTTGATCGCCCTAGCCGGTTAACCGACGCCTCCGCGCCTCTGCAACTCACGGCGGAGCGACTTCGCGTCTGGGGGGCGCGAGCGGTGTTTTCGCTATTGGACCAGGGTCTCTTTTCCGGGGCGGGCTTCCTGGTAAATTTGCTTCTGGCGCGCTGGCTGGCTCCGGCTTCCTACGGGGCCTTTGCCGTGGCGTTCGCGGCCTTCCTGTTTACTTACGGATTTCATAATGCGCTTCTGCTAGAACCGATGAGCGTGTTTGGACCTTCTCGGCATGCAGAAAGCTTGCCGGAGTACTTTCGGGCTCAATTGATGATCCACACCGTAATGGTTGGCCCTCTATCAGCAGTGGGCATTGTGACAGGATTGCTGCTATCGCGGATTACCCCGGGCAGTCCACTTGTTGGGGCAATAATGGGCGTTAGTTTGGCGCTACCCTTCATTCTCTTGCTTTGGTTGGCGCGTCGGATATGCTACACCGTTCAGCGCCCCGCGATGGCCGCGACTGGGACCGCGTTATATCTGGCATTTGTTGCCGCAGGCATGATAGGAATCCGAAATTCGAGTCTAATTGGGCCGTTCACGGCCTTCGTTTTGATGGGCTCCGGAAGTTTGCTCGCGTCGGTGCTGTTGATTTTGCAGCTAGGTCTTTATAAGCCAGGGGTGGACAAGTCTATGGCCGCTTCGTGGCGCAGTGTGTGGCGGGAAAACTGGGGTTATGGCCGCTGGCTTCTGGGAAGCGCGTTGTTGTCATCGATTGTGATGCAAGCGCAAGTTTTCATCGTTTCGGCTTTGCTTGGTCTGGGAGCTGCAGGGGTGTTGCGTGCGATGCAGTTGCCCGCCCTGCTGATTATTCAGGTCTCGACTGCAACAGGGTTCTTAGTCCTGCCTGCATTTGCGTACGACTTTGGTGCCGGTGCAGTTAGAAGAATGCGTCAAAAGGCGATTGTGGTGACTGTGGCAATTTCGACGTTTGCCCTCGTTTTGGGAGCAGCAACTTGGGCATTCTCCGCACCGATCGAGCGGGCTCTATTTTCGAGGAAATACGCACCATACGCCTGGCTCATGCCCACACTCGTGCTTATGACCATCCCCTTGGGACCAATGCAGGGGTTCGGAATGGCGCTCCGTGCCATTCGCAAACCAAAATTTGACTTGGTTTCCGGTCTGCTAGCCGCGCCGATTGCCATGCTCTGCGCCTATTTTGGGACGATGCGGTGGGGACTTGCCGGTGCGGCCTGGAGCCTTGTACTGGGCATTGCTATACAGGGTGTGGTGACGACTGTTTATTTTCGACGGCTCGTGTGGAATGCGGGAGTGCGAGGCGGGATAGCCAATCTGCCGCAGGAGCGGGAAGCAGATGTTTGAAGCCGCCAACATAGGCCATCAACGGAGTGGGTGGTACTGGATTGTCGCTTTTCTGCTAGTTGGCTACTTCTGTATGGGCCGTTCCTTTGCGTATTGGGGAATTCCTCCTTGGCATCTCTTTATTGGCGAGATAGTGCTGGTCTGTTTTCTATTTTGGGGACCGATGTCGGCCGGCGGCCGCTGGCCGTGGATTGCTGCGACTAGTTTTACCCTGCGTCGCTATGAGCAGTTCTTTCTGGTTTCTCTTGCGTTCGGCGTGTTCCAGGTATTGTACGGAATCTGGCTGGGGCATCCTGTCCTTAGCTCTGTGCGTGATCTCGCGTTTAATTATTATCCAATCTATTTCTTTCTAGGTATTTGGGTCGCATTGAAGGAGCCGCAATTCCTGCCGAAGATGGTTCGTTTCGCGGGATGGGCAAATGGCTTATACGGAATTCTCTATATTCTTGTACTCAGTCGATTGACTTGGTTTTTTCCTGGTGTCTCCCAAGACGTCCTAGCGGTTCCCATTTTTGGTCAACCGATGTTTTCGGGGGTCATAATCCTCGGACTACTGTCGGTGGAAAAAGATCTGCGCCGTGCCTGGCCGCTTCTGCTTCTGAACGCAGCCGTGCTTATTGGGATGGTCACGCGGGGAGAGTGGCTCGCATTCGGTGTAGGGCTCTTGGCTTGGGCGTTGCTTACAAGGAACTTTGGAAGGGTAGCGCTTGCCGGATTGACGGTTCTAGTTCTACTTGGGGGATTGTATGTAACGGGTTTTGAGATTGAGGCCCCGGAAGGGCGGGGGGGGACTATCTCCGCGGAAGCCTTAGTTGGCCGGGTGCTCGCGCCCGTCGATAAGGACCTTGCTGGCGACTATACGTCAGATGCGCAGGCTCATGAGGAAACAGCGGCGTTCAGGACCCTGTGGTGGATTGCCATCTGGGAATCCGTACACGAAAGTGTCTCCCGCACTTTGCTTGGTCACGGTTACGGTTATCCTTTGGGAGATCTTGTTCCCTACCTGCGGGGAGCTTTTATCCGAACCCCACATAACGTCTTCTTCTATGCCCTCGGGTATACCGGCTGGATCGGAGTGGTGATTTTTGGACTGTTGTTGGGAGAGATCGCGAGATTGTCGTGGAGGGTTTATCGAACGAGTCGCCAGCCGTTCGCCATCGTTGCCTGGGTGACGATGCTGATCTACTCGCTCTTTACCGCGTTCTTTGAAACTCCGTACGGTGCGATACCTTTTTATCTGATGATGGGATGCGCATGTACACCGCTGCTCTATGCGGAGGGTCGGATGTTATCGCCAGCATCCCCGCCGGTGAGGCACGCAAATACTTTAAACCCGCTACCGGGCACTGCCGGCTAAGTGGTTCTTGCATTGGGAGGAAGGTCGCTTTGAGCAACGAGGGTCAAATGAAGGAAACAAGTCCGCTGGAAGTCGGCGACGATGGCCTCTTGCAGACGCCGAAAGAAAAATCATGCCTGTTGAAAGTTATCCGCCGATACCTGGAAATCTGCGAAGTGGATCTGAAGGAGCCGGTGCTAGTAGTGGGGGGCGGTCAGGAGGATACGGAAATCCTCACCGCCTGTGGTTTCAGCCAGATTGTGATGTCAAATCTTCGCACCACTGGGAAAGCGCTCGACGTGGAAGACATCGGGTTACCGGATGACAGCTATCCAGTGGTTTTTGCTCATGCGGTTCTCCACCATTGCCGGTGCCCGCAAAAGGCCGTTGGGGAGATGGTTCGGGTGTCGCAAAAACACACGTTTTTCTTGGAGCCAAATGATTCCTGGGCTCTTCGCACACTGGTGCGGTTTGGGTATTCCTTTCCATATGAGATCGCAGCGGTCGCGGGCAACGGATATACGCGCGGAGGAATGCGAAACGGCCCCATCCCGAACTACATCTACCGTTGGACGCGGGAGACGGTGAAAAGCGCTGTCTTTGCATATCATCCGGAAAGACAATTTCAAGTCCGCGCGCACCCATATTGGGACTTCTACGTTAGTGAGCAGGACCTTCTTTTCCGCACGGAATCGCGCGTCGCTTCATTGACGAAAAAACTTGGCCCACGATCCTTTATCACGTTACTTCATTTCGCCCAAGCCATCCTAAATGTGCTCCCACTATCCCGGTCGCAAGGTAACAAAATCTTTTGCGCAATTTCCAAGGGTGAATTGCAGCCGTGGATTGAGAGCCGTGATGGCCAGTACGGCTTGAAGCGGAGATCTGAGGGCGCTGGCAAGCTGGGAAGTGATGCGCCTGATGCGGAGCTTACGCCTTGTCTGCGAACCGTTCAATCCGGGAGTCTCGAAAAGGAAATGCATCGTGAACAGTGAACGGATAGAAGCCATTCTACAAGCCGTGAGAGGCGCCGACATCCTCAACCTTGGATGTGTCAATCACAGTATTGCTCTGACTGAAAGCGAAAAAGAACGCTGGCTTCAACTGAAGTTGTCGGAACGCTTCCCCGGAGGAAACGTGCTGGGGCTCGACATCGACCGAGAAAATGTCGCCCGCATGCGAGCACAAGGAATGAACGTGGAGGTGGGGGACGCGCAGCGACTGACTTACCGCGCAAGTTTCGACACTATTGTTCTTGGCGAGATCATCGAACATTTGGAGAATCCCGGGGCTTGCCTCGAAGGCTGCCGCCGTGCGCTCAAGGCAGGCGGGCGCATCATCATCTCCACTCCCAACATTTTCTGTGTGATGCACGTGCTTATGTACCTGAAGAATTCCGACCACGCATTTAACACGGAGCACGTGGCGTGGTTCTGCCCGCAGACGCTTCGCACGATGGTGGAGCGGTGCGGGCTCCGGATCGAATCCTTCAAGTTTGTAGATGATTTGGCGCCCGATGTCGTGTCCGACCTGCCGTATCTAATCTTCGCTTTTGCCTGGCTTGGCGTGCGGTGGATTTTTCCAAAACGTTACCGGAACACGATGGTGGCTGTTTGTGTTCCCGTGGAAAAACATGAGGTTGCAACGACCACCACTCGTGAGATGGTTTCCTCTGTCAACCATGGCTCGCCCGTCTCCACTCCCCTTCCCCAGGCCCAGGCAGATTGAGCGGCAAAATGTGTCTCGTATTCAGTGAGAGTGCTCGATGGTGATGCTGTTCGTCCATAACTACTATCAGCGTCCGGGCGGAGAAGATGCGGGAGTGCGCCAGGAGCGCGATCTGTTGGCTGCGGCGGGGCACCGGATTGTGGAGTACTCGCGGTACAGCGGGGAGATTGCGCTAGATGGAATCAGCAGCCGGATCAAGCTGGGCGTGGGCGCGCTCTGGTCGAAGCGGACTTACAGTGAACTGCGTTCTCTGATCGCCAGAGAGCGGCCAGAGGTCGCCTTTATTCACAACACGGTGCCGCTGATCTCTCCCTCGGCGTATTTTGCTTGTGCGGAAGCGGGAGTCCCCGTAGTGCAGACGCTGCATAATTACCGGTTCCTGTGTCCGGCGGGGACGTTTTTGCGGGAGGGGAAAATTTGCGAAGAGTGCGTCACCTCCACATTGTTTCGCAGCGTGCGGCACAGTTGCTATCAGGATTCGGCCAGCGCGAGTGCCACCCTGGCGCTGATGCTTGCCAGCCAGCGCGCGCTTGGAACCTGGCAGGAAAAAGTGGCCTGCTACATCGCGCGGACGGAGTTTGCGCGAAAGAAATTTATCGAGGGCGGGCTCCCGGCGGAGCGAATCGTGGTCAAACCATGTTTCGTGAATCCCGATCCGGGCCCGCGCGCGGGATCAGGGGATACTGTTTTATTTCTTGGGCGGCTTTCGCCGGAAAAGGGACTGCGAACGCTGATTGCCGCGTGGGAACACTTAGACGGCAGCGTACCGCTGCGAATCGCGGGAGATGGCCCTCTGCGGGGAGAGCTCGAAACTGAAGTGGAGCGGCGGCGCGTCGCTGGAGTCAAGGTGCTCGGCCGTGTGCCCGACGCCGACCTTCTGGCGGAGGTGAAGCGGGCGCGGTTTCTGGTGTTCCCCAGCGAGTGGTACGAAGGACTGCCGCTGACCATCGCCGAAGCGTTCACCTGTGGCGTGCCCGTTGTCGCTTCGCGAATCGGGTCGATGATCGAACTGGTGGAGGACGGCCGGACCGGGCTGCACTTTGCGCCGGGTGATCCCGCGGATTTGGCGGCAAAGGTCGAATGGGCTTGGACGCACCCGAAAGAAATGGAAGAGATGGGCCTGGCCGCCCGCCGCGAGTACGAAACAAAATACACGGCCGAGCAAAACTACGACGCGCTCATGCGAATTTATGAGACTGCTTCCGTTTCCAAAAACTTCACTCGATAAGGTAAGGCCCATCCGATGATTCGAGACGGCAGAAGAAATGTTCTCGGGGTCGCGATTGACGTGACCGATTATGAGGCGGCCGTCGAAGATATCATTCGGGCCGCTCGCGCCAAGAAACCGTGCGCCGTAACAGCCCTGGCTGTTCATGGCTTAATGACGGGAGTCCTTGATGATGAGCATCGTTTCCGATTGAACTCCTTGGACCTTGTTGTGCCGGACGGGCAGCCTGTGCGTTGGGCACTCAATTGGATTCACGGAGCGGGTCTGCGGAATCGCGTTTACGGTCCAAATCTTTCTCTCGAGGTGTGCAAGAGGGCAGAGCAGGAAGGATTGGCGGTTTACTTTTTTGGCGGCACACCGGAAATTCTGCAGGGACTTCAGCAAAATCTTCTAGATCGGTTCCCCTGTCTTCGGGTGGCTGGGACGATGAGCTCCAAATTTCGTTGCCTCACCCCTCCTGAAAGGGATGAAGTTGTATACGAAATTAAGAACTCTGGGGCCTCAATTGTGTTCGTTGGCTTAGGGTGCCCGCGCCAAGAAATATGGGTGTACGAATTTCGAGAATTGATTCCTTGCCCACTGCTGGCCGTGGGAGCCGCTTTCCCCTTCCTGGCGGGGACCCTCGAACAGGCTCCCCGTTGGATGCAAGATCGCGGGTTGGAGTGGTTGTTCCGACTTTCTCGAGAGCCGCTCCGGCTCTGGAAGCGGTATCTCTTCCTGAATCCACAGTTTCTAGCGCTACTGATCCTCCAGCGACTAGGAATCACTGATTTCGAAGATCGCGGCAGGCTTCCCTCTGAACATGTGCTTCCGGGATAAGGCCATCGGCTAGCATTTAGTGGTTCAAGAGGATAAGGTGACCTTAGAGTCTACGAAACAAAGCCGTGCCGCCATGGTCGGGGATTTCAGTGAGAAGCTCACGTTTTCCTCGCAGGAAGCTCTCTACGGCGCGGCGCACATCCCCATCCGACTCCTCGGAGTTGAAATCATGCAACATGTAAAAACCTCCGGTCGAAAGTCGCGGATAGAAGAACTCAAAACTGGCCATGGCGACATCGTATTTGTCGGCATCAAAAAGCACGAAGCTGAACGCCTCTTGCTCCAGCCCTTTCGCCGTGTCCGGGAACACCCCCACTCGAAATTGCACATTGCCGAGGTTCCCGAGCCTAGCCTTCACGAACTCAATGCTGGTGTCCCGAAAACGCGAGTCGCTACTGCCAGGAAATCCGCGAAACGTATCGAAAAGATAGAGCCTGCGCTCCGGAAGTTGCTCGTGCAAGAACTTGCTGCAGTAGCCCCGATGCACACCAATCTCGGCGATTGCGCCAGGAATATTGTCGCTACGCACGCGCTCAAGCGCCAGAGCCATCGCTGCAAAGCGCACCGGGTCGGGACTCCACCTGACCATCTTGCGGATTTTCGCGGGGTAAGTGGGGAGTTGCATCTCGGAATGAAAGAGCGCGTGAAAGCGATGAAATGGGCGGCGCAAGCCCATCAATGCCCTTAGCAGGCCAGCGTGCATGAAGAATATTTAACCAAACGGGGTGCGCCCGCGTCAAGGAAAGGCGGTGGGTGGAAGTCGGGGAAGTGGGGGAGAGCGGGCGCTACATTGCCGTGACGGGGATGCATGGGGTGACGGAGGCGCTGCACGATGCGGAGTTCGGCAGGATTCTGAACGGGGCGTCGTTGGTGGTGCCGGATGGCTATCCGCTGGTGGTGTTGGGGCGGCGGAACGGATTTGCGCTGGCGCGACGCGTGTACGGGCCGGAACTCCTGCAAGCTTTTTGCGAGGAGACAGCGCGGAAAGGGTATCGCCACTTTTTCTATGGAGGGGCAGCGGGCGTGGCCGACGATCTGGCGAGCCGCTTTGCGGGGCGGTTCCCGGGGATGCAGATTGCGGGCACCTACTGCCCGCCATTCCGGCCACTGACGCCAGCCGAGGAACAGGACGTGCGCGAGAAAATTAAATCGTCGCGGGCGGACGTGGTGTGGGTGGGGCTGAGCACGCCGAAGCAGGAGCGGTGGATGGCGAGCCATCGAGAAGCGCTGGGCGTGCCCGTGATGGTCGGCGTGGGAGCGGCGTTTGATTTCCATACGGGGCGCGTGGCGCAGGCTCCAAAGTGGATGCGCGAAAATGGAATGGAGTGGTTCTTCCGGCTGATGAGCGAGCCGCGGAGATTGTGGCGGAGATACCTGGTGAACGGCTCGGAATTTGCCTGGCTGGTGTTGTTGGAACAGTTGGGGCTGCGGAAATTTTCAAGCGAGCTCGACAAAACCTGTTAAATCGGGTCCCCCGCCTTAGGGTGGCTGGGACGATGTTGTAGACGAAACTAAAAACCCTGGGGCCTCCATTGTGTTTGTTGGCTTGGGGTGCCCGCTCCAGAAATTTGGCTCCTCCAGTTGTCCTTTGCCAGTTTCCGAATGATCAATTGAAAAAAACTCCTGCATGACGCAGGAGATTTTGGAGTTGCGATGCCGACCGGGGAGTTGAGGCCGGAGCCGGAAAGGCGGGGAACGCGCCGCGGAGGTGGAGTGGCGTGCCTGGATGGTCCACGATAATCGATGATTGACATCCAAGAAATAGATACATATACTCCCGCCAATCGTCGCTCAACCGATTTACTAGCGGGTGTGGTGCAGCATCCCAAAAACCAGTGCAGGTGGAGGAAAGAGCATGAGCTTTTTCAAACTGTCTATTCGGGCGATCCTCGTGGTGGTATGCGCGTCAATCTTCGCTGTTTGCGCCAGCGCTCAATTCAAAGCAAGCCTTCAGGGCACGGTGACGGATCCCCAGGGAAGTGCGATTTCCGGGGCAAGGGTGACCATAACCGATCAGGAGACGGGTGTCAGCCGAGAAACCGTGGCCAGCGGGCAAGGTTTTTATCGAATCAACGAACTGCCGCCAGGGCTCTACACGGTCAGCGTATCCGTCAGCGGCTTCAAGCAATTCCTGGCTAAAGATGTCGATGTTGAGGCGGAACAACCCCGAGGGTTTGATGTCGTGCTCACTGTCGGGAACGTAGGGGAAAGCGTGACGGTGACGGCCACGGCCAGCGGCTTACAGACGGAAAACGCCAGCATAAACACCACGATTGGATCGCAGGAGGTTCTTACCCTCCCTCAATTTGGCAGAGATCCCTATGAATTGATCCATTTGGCCCCCGGTGTATTCGGCGATAACGCGCGGCAGGGCAGTGGAACTTCCTTTGCTTTGCCTCAGCAGGTCGGCCCGGGCGGGTCCAACAATTCCATTTTTCAGGCTGAAAATCAGGTGCAAATTGTGGCCAACGGCCAGCGAGTCAGCGCCAACAACTACACCCTGGACGGTGTCAGCATCAATAGTTTGAGCAATGGAGGCGCAGCGGTTATTACGCCCAATCAGGAATCCGTGCAAGAACTAGTCGTGACCTCGGCAAGCTTCAGTGCGGAGCAGGGGCGCAATTCGGGCGCACAGGTGGAAGTGATCTCCAAGGGCGGCACAAACGACTTTCACGGAAGCGGATTGATCAAGTTCAATGACAAAGGCCTGAACGCCTTCAACAAGTTCTATGGCGCGAACAATGTTCCTCTCTCAAAGATCTCCTGCGAAGGTGGGGCGTTCACGATTGTCGCCCAACACTGCCCGACACGAAATGATCAAAAGTATCGCGATTTTGCGGGAAGCATCGGCGGCCCGATCATTCACAACAAGTTGTTTTTCTTTTTTTCGTACGAAGGCCTCCGGCTGGCCAACACGGTAGTGAATCGCGACGTGAAGATGGAGACCCCGGCCTTCGAACAGTATGTGATTAAGGTCAACCCAGGCAGCCTCGCCGCGAAGATCTTTCAGACGCCGGGTGTCGCGGCGCGAATCAGCACCACAGTCTCGCAGACGGATTGCTGCTCCCTGATTACGAATCCGAGCGACCCGAATTATCACCCCGTCGGGACGTGGTACCAGCCGGGGACAGCTATCGGTCAAGCCATCGGCAACGGCCCCGATGGAATTCCTGACTGGGGCGTCTTCGACACGCGCGTTCCGAACTCGACGAGTGGAAATCAGTACAACGCGCGCGTGGATTACACGATGGGAGCCAACCAGTTCTTTGGGAGCACCTACATCGTCAATCTCAACAACGTGAACGGCGGGGACCGGCCGATCCAAGATATCGGGCTGGCTCCGAAAAACTACGTCGGCACTCTGGGCTGGACGAGGACAATTACGCCGGTGCTGGTCAACGAGGTGCGAGGCAACTTCACACGGTTTGCTTTTAACCAGAATCAGGCCACCGGCCAGACGAACTATGGCATTCCCCAGATCCGTTTGTTCGACTTCGACGCAGGCGGTTTGGGCGATGTTGGCACGTTGATGGGCATCCCTCAGTCCGGCACAACGCCCGGCAATTTGGCGGAGAATACCTTCGGGTTTCGCGACACGCTGAATTGGGTGCACCGAACGCATGCCCTCAAGTTTGGCTTCGAATTTACTAAAGAGCAGAATAACGACGATGAGCCGGGGTTTGAGCGGCCAAATTATCAATTCCGGGGATTGCTCAACTTCGCCAACGATGCTTGCTGTTTCTTCGAAGGCCTAGCTGTGGACCCCAACACTGGCGGTCAGCCCAACGGGCAGCGATATTTCCGCACTGCGTCGTATTCACTTTTTGTCCAGGACGATTGGAAAATTCTTCCCAACCTGACGTTAAACCTTGGGCTGCGCTGGGAGTATTTCCCGCCGATTACGGAAAAGAACGGTCTGATGAGCAATTACATATTTGGTTCACAAGGGTTCGTGAACGGTTCCGTGCAAAAGGTGAGCCAGCTTTATAATCCGGATAAGAACAACTTCGGGCCGCGCGTTGGCTTTGCGTGGAGCCCTAAAGTGTGGGGCCATGCTCCGGTGATTCGCGGAGGCTTTGGCATTCTCTACGACCGGCCCTACGACACCATATTTAGCAACATCCGGCAGAACACGCCGTACTTCGCTCAAGCGAGCGCCTGTTGCTTCTTTGACCCCGGAAAGATCAACGGCCCTCCTCCAGGGTCGGGCATACTCTATGGAATTGGCTCCAGCACCAGCGCCAATAGCTATGCTCCCAATCCTAATTTTTCGTTTGGGGTAGCCCCAGACGGAGCGCTCTGCGCCAACGCAGCGTGCACGGCGGTCACCAAAGTTGACATCTTCGGAGCCCGGCCAAACGAGCCGATCCCCTACGTGTATGTATTTTCTCTTCAGACTCAATTGGAACCTGTTTCGGGATACCAGGTCAGCGTTGGGTACCAGGGAAGCCGCAGCCGGAAACTTTATCGCACCATCGACATGAATCGTTATACGCCCGGAGACACTTTTGACGGCAATATAGATGGCGTTCAAAGTTCCAGCGCGAACGGCGTGCCCTGTGGCCCCACTAACCCGGCTTGTCCGGCACCTGTGGTTGTCGGCAACAATCGTTTCGGTAGAGTTTTTATCCCGCTGCCGGATGTGAATGCGAGTTTCGATGCCTTGACCGTCCAAGTCTCGCACCGATTCACGCATGGGTTTTCCGGGTCGGTGCTGTACACATTCAGCCATTCCATTGACACCAGTTCTTACGAGATCGGTTTCCAACAGACCGATCCATTCACGCAGTCCATCAATAAAGGAAATTCCGACTACGACGTCCGCCACAACCTTGGCGTGTCGGCCTATTGGGAATTGCCGATCTACCGCAACCGGCACGATTTACTTGGCTCAATCGCAGGTGGGTGGACGCTCGGCGGGGTCCTTGTGAAGCATACTGGATTGCCCTTCACAGCGCTCATCGGCGCCTGCAATCCAAGCCGGGACTTGAATGGCGATGGCTATTGCCCCGACATGCCGATCGTGTACAAGGGCGGAATCATTTCGAATCCCTCCAAGCAAGATTGGCAGAACGGTGTGTTCCCGAATCCTGCCGCGAGTTTTCCGGGTTCGACCACCGTCCCGCCGGCGAGCTTTGGCCCCGGCTGCCACTGCCGAAACATTTTCACTGGGCCCGGATTCACTCAGTTGGATATGTCATTCGGCAAGAACTTCACTCTCCCGAAGTCCCGAGTGCTCGGCGAAAGCGCCAAGCTGGAATTCCGGAGCAATTTTTTCAATGCCCTTAACATTCTTAACCTAGAGACCCTGGCTCCCGCAACCTCGCCCACGGATATTACCAACACCGGCCAGTTCGGCCGACCGCTGGATGGCCTCTCAGGCCGCGTCATTGAATTCCAACTGCGCCTGAGCTTCTGATTTGAAAACCCCGCAGGGGTGCGGTGACTCCGCACTCCTGTCTCAGCTGAATTGCTTCTGAAGCGGCGCTAATCCCCGCAACGTTAGAATTACTGCTTCAGGCCGGCTGGAAGCCGACTTTTTGCATTGCTGATTGGGCTTCGGGATTCTTCATGAAGGTGTTCCAAACCAGGCCGGTGCGGTAGTTTTCAGCCATTACCATCGTGATGCCGAGATCGATGCCGAGGACGTCCGTGTCGTACCAGCCGGTGAGCGGATTGAAGGCGTCGACATAGCTGTACCGGCCCCAGGCTTTGGCTCCGTAGGCGCCGCGGATTGTGCGCAACACGCGCATGCAGTCGGTGTACTGGAAGGGCAGCGAGCCTCCCGTTGCGTTGGGAACAATGCTGCCATCAATCGGACCCTGCGGCGGCGGGCCGCCCCAGGCGGTGTAACCCTTCGCGTAATCGGAAGCCGAAATTCCCCAAAGGTCGTCCGAATAATCGCCGAATTGCGATTTAAGCGAGAGGCAGAACAACTTGTGGGCTTTTGTGGCGGTCACGGAATTATCAAAATAATTCGCGTAGGCATCCTTCTTATTGCGGAAGTCAAACCAGGCGTGCGAAAACTGGTGCGTGAAGAGCGGGTCGTTGCCTGAAATGTAGGTGAGGCCCTGGTAGGTAATCGTCGGGCGCGTCCAGGCGTTCCAGCTAGCCGCGGAAACCGGGTTGGTTGTGGAGCCGATGGCCAGCAGGTAAATCATCATCAATTCGCAATAGTGCTCCCATCGGGCAGACAGAAAACCGGATTCCGGCATCCAGCCCATCGAAAATGTGGGGCCCCCGTTCATCATCCAGGGCCAGTCCACCTGCGCGTAAATCTTCGTGGCCAGGTCCTGAATCATTGCGTCCTGGAAATATTGCCGGGCCGTCAGTACGCCGCAAAGAAGCAGGGAAGTATCCATGGAGGAAAGCTCGCACTGGGCCCAGCGCTGCCCGGTGTTCATGTCCACGAAGTGATAGTAGAAGCCGTGCACGTTCGGCATCTGCTGGTAGATGAACTGCAGCGTGTTGCGAACCCGCGTGATGATGTCCGTTGTCTTGGCGTAACCGCGGGAATCGCCGATGCACAACGCGGTTAGGCCAAAGCCGGTCGCGGCAATGCTGGCCATCGTGCGGGTGTCGTTGCCGTTCAGAAAAGCGCGGTCTTTCACCTGGCCGGTGGCGGGATTGGTTTCATTCCAAAAAAACTGGAAGGAAGCGCGTTGCAGGTCATCCAATAGCTGTGTGTCGGTCCCCTGAAATGGAGAGCCGGTGGAATTCTGGGAGTTCCGCGAGCCACTGTTGCAACTTAGCAAAGAAGCGAATGGCGCCAGGGAAAGGTAGGCGCCGCACAAGTGAAGCCATTCTCTTCGGCTTGGTTTGTGGGTTTTCAAAAAGGAGTACCTCGCTATTCGACGATTTCCAATTCCGCTGGCAGCCCGCTAGAAGAATCCGAGCTGATCCAGAGTTGGACATGGCTTGGTTCCACTCTTAGATTATTTTGCATGTTCCACAAGGAAAAAGCTTCAGCCCCAAGCGGGAAACTCACCGACTGGGTTTCACCCGAAGCGAGGGAAATGCGTTTGAAGCCTACGAGCTTGCGAACGGGTTCTTCCATGCTGGTGCCCGTCAGCCGGATATAAAGCTGAACGACCTCGTCTACAGCGCGAGTTCCCGTATTTTTGACGTTCGCGCTGGCGGTTGCGTGAAGAGCGTTGTCCTGCGCGGCACGCCGCAAATTTGCGTTTATAGCCAGTGCGCTCAGCTTCGTAGAATCCACATGCGTCTCGGAATACTGCAGTGAGGAGTAGGAAAGTCCATAGCCGAAGGGGAATTGAGGGCTATTTTGCTCATCCACATACCGCGAAAGATACTTTTCCAGCGAGTTTCTTGGGGGATGCGTGAGGTCCGTGCTGGCCGCCGGGCGGCCGGTGTTCAGCGCATTGTAATAAATCGGGATTTGTCCGATTGTTCGCGGCCAACTGACCACCAACTTCCCGCTTGGTGCAACGTCGCCGAAGAGGACCCTTGCGAGCGCCGGGCCGGCTTGGATTCCGGGAAACCACACGGCCAGAACCGCGGGCACATGTTCAAAAGCCCAGGGCAGGGTCAGCGGCCTTCCACTAAAAAGCAACAACACCACTGGTTTCCCAGTGGCGGTGACCTTTTCCAGCAATTCCTGCTGGCGCCCCGGCAAGTTGAGATAAGCGCGAGAGGCCGCCTCTCCTGTTTGCTCGCTGGCTTCCTCTCCCAGCGCCATGAGGACTACATCCGCTTGCTTGGCCACTTCAATCGCTTTTTGAATTTCCGCGTCGCTGGAGCTTTGCGGCTCTCCACCCTTGGCATACCGGATTTTTTCGGCGCCGAGTCTTTGCTCTAACGCAGCCTTGAGTGTAACCACATCCTCTGGCCGTCCCCGCCCTGCCCACGCCCCAAGCATATTTTTTGCATCGTCGGCGAGTGGTCCGATCAAGGCGATCGTTCCGGATTCCCCGGTAAGCGGCAAAATCGGCTGGGAGCCCACGACGGAATTTTTCAAGAGAACAAAGGAAAGTTCCGCTGCTCGCCGCGCGGCTTCCAAACGCTCTTTGGGAAGCGCTCCCCGAACCTCCCGCGATTCGTCAGTGAAGGGATCTTCGAACAAGCCCAACGCAAATTTCACACGAAGAGCATGGCGCACAGCGTCATCGAGTCGCGCTTGAGAAACTTTGCCGCTCTTCACTAAATCGGCCAGGTGCTGGTGATATGAATCGCTCTCCATGTCCATGTCAACCCCGGCAGTCAGCGCCTTTTGCGCGGCGGTGGCTCCGTCTCGCGCAATCCCGTGGGGCACCAATTCACCGACGGAGGTCCAATCGCTCACCACTAGGCCGGGAAATTCCCACTCTTTGCGCAGGATCTGAGTCAAGGTGTAGGGATTCGCGGTGGCCGGCAATCCGTTGATTGTGTTGAATGAACTCATTAGAGAGGCGCTGCCTTCACGAAGGGCCGCATAGAACGGTGGAAGATACACTTCCCTGAGTGTGTGCTCGGAAATCTCCGCGGTATTGTAGTCGCGCCCGCCTTCCACGGCGCCGTATCCGACGAAATGCTTGACGCAGGCTGCGATGCTCTCCTTGTCGCTGAGGCTGTTGCCCTGGTACCCGCGAACATAGGCGCGCGCCATCACACTGCCCAGGTATGGATCTTCGCCGGCTCCTTCCACGATGCGGCCCCAGCGCGGGTCTCGCGCGATGTCGACCATCGGAGAAAACGCCCAGCGTACGCCGGCCGCCGAGGATTCCTGGGCGGCAATGCGCGCTGACTTTTCAACGATGGAAGGGTCCCAGGTGGAGGCCAGAGCCAAAGGCACGGGGAACGTGGTTCGAAAGCCGTGAATTACATCAAGCCCAAACAGCAGCGGAATATGAAGGCGGGATTTTTCCATCGCGATATGTTGATACTGGTTGGCGGCGTGCGCGCTATCCAAATTGAAAAGCGAACCGACTTCTCCCCTGGCAATCATGTTCGGATAGTCTGCGTTGCCGGCACTCGGGCCAGTAGGTGCGCCGGAGGAATATTGCGCCAGTTGCCCGACCTTTTCCTCGAGCGTCATCTGTTTCAACAGGGCATCGACTCGCTTCTCAATGGCGGGATCCAGCAGGGAAGAGCGGGTGAGAACAACGGGATGACCCTTGGGTTCGGGCGCTTGAGCGAGGAGCGGTGCGGATTGACCAAGAGTTGCAAGCGCAAACAGAAAGGCCGCGAAGAAAGGTGACTTGAAATGCCGTTGACATGAATTCCAGCGCATGGGGGGAGAATCCTCAGCGGAATAAGAAATTGCTTGGGGCGAAATCAGCAGGAATGAGAAATCCAAATCCCGGAGCAGGTACCAGATCACCGTTCATCCCCGACCACCTCCGAAAAGCCATCCAGCCCAATGCGGCTTCATGGCTTTCAAATGTCGGTGGCCATGGGCCGCTCACCCTTGAGAGAGCCGCAGGCTGTTGGCCTGCAAGCCTTCTGATAAATCGATTTAGCAAGGGAATTCTATCATAATTCCCGAACCAGCAGCCGGAGTTTTGGCGGTGATTTCGAGTGCGATCGTGTTGTTCGATGGGCCTCATTATGTCAGACTATCGCACGTCAACCTCCATGACCCGCCCTAAGAATCCGCCACCGGATAATTCTGGAGAGCCTCCAGGTGGTTCGATCAGCATGAAGGCTCTTGCCGGACACCTGGGCCTTTCGACGGCCACCATTTCGTTGGTGATCAACCGATCGCCGGGTGCCAGGTCCATCCCCCACGTCACTCAGGAGCGAATCTGGGCCGCCGCGCGCAAGTTTAAATATCGTCCGAATCTCATGGCGCGTTCTCTCCGGCAAAAGAGGAGCTTCACCATCGGCGTGATGGTGCCGGAAATCAGTGAAGGGTACTCCTCGATGGTCCTATCCGGTGTTGAAGACCACCTGTTCCAGGAAGGCTACTTCTATTTTGTGGTCAGCCACCGTCACCGGAAGGATTTGATCGAGGAATATCCACATCTTCTCCGGCAGCGTGCGGCGGAAGGGATCATTGCTGTGGACACGGTCTACAGCGGCAATTGCGACATTCCTGCCGTGTCGATCTCCGGGCATCGTCACGTCAAGGGAGTCACAAACATTGTTCTTGACCACAATCTCGGCGCTCATCTCGCGCTCGAACATTTGCATCGCCTGGGTCATACGCGAATCGCGCTGATCAAGGGCCAGGATTTCAGTTCGGATACGGAGACTCGCTGGCAGGCGATTCTTTCGGTTGCCCGGGAACTTGGAATTACCATCGATGAAAAACTCACCGTTCAACTGGATAGCGATTCCCCGTCTCCGGAGGTAGGTCACCGCGTCACTCGCAAGCTGCTGGAGGGCAATCCGCAATTCACGGCGTTATTTGCGTTTAACGATATTTCCGCCATGGGCGCGATCAAAGCGCTGCGCGAAACGGGCAGGCGCGTGCCGGAAGATGTCTCCGTGATCGGCTGGGACGATATTCAAGGCGCGGCGTTTCATAATCCGAGTCTTACGACGGTGCGCCAACCGCTCCGCCAGATGGGCGTTGTGGCGGCAGAAACCTTGTTGAAGCGCATTACCGCTCCCGCTGGAGCTGATTATCCCAAAGAACTAGTGCTTGAACCCGAATTGGTCGTGCGCGAGAGCACCGCGCAAAAGAAATAAAGCGCCGAGCCCTCGCAAATGCTATCTGCACAAAGCGGGTGACGTGGATCATCTCTGGTTGTCCGCTGGCGCCGAGATTGGGTTGCTAAGATTTAAAAGAAGTGCAGGGACAGTGTTTATTCGGTCCCTGCCTTCAAATCTCAGAGCGTAAGTAAGAACGCCGCCAGATCTTTCTTTTCTTGGGTGGTCAGCTTTGTGCCCAGGATCAGATTGAAAAACTCGACTGAGTCGTCCAGGGTCATTAACCGTCCGTCGTGAAAGTAAGTTGGGGTGTCCTTCATGCCGCGAAGAACAGGCGTCTTGATTGGCCCGTCTCCCCCCGATGGCGCGATCAGCCCGTTGATGACTTGGGCCTTGTAGAACCGCTCGACGTGCAAGTTGTGCATCAGGTTGTCGGTGTAATACGGAGCCATATGGCAAGCGGAACACTGCCCCTTGCCGAAGAAAACTTCCTGGCCGTGAAGCTCCTGCGCCGTTGCTTTTTTCGGGTCGAGCTTCCCAAATACGTCGAGCTTGGGTGCGGGGGGAAAATCGAGAATCTCCTGAAATTCCGCCATGTCGTGAATCTGACTGCCGCGCTCCAGGACATTGACTCCTTTTTTGGTGGCGATGACCGGATCTCCGTCAAAGTAGGCCGCTCGCTGCTCAAATTCCGTAAAATCTTCAACTGTTTTCAGGGCCCGCTGCGAACCAAACAGCCGTTGGATGTTGACTCCGCGCAAGCTCGGCGTATCGATCCGGTGGCGTACTTCCTGAGGACGAACGTCTCCCGCCTGGTGAGTAGCCGCGTTGGTGTGGCCGTTTTGATGGCAATCAAAGCACGAGACTCCCAAACTTGGATGTTCGCTGCGGCGATCCGCCGTCTGGTTAAACTGCTGCTGCGCGAATGGCGTGAGCAGCAACCGCAGGCCTTCCAGTTGTTTGGGATTCAGGATGCCGTTGAATAGGGTGTAATAGTTGCTGGAGGTGACGACCTGTCCCTGGGAGACGTCTCCGAGGTCGGGTCGCGTGGTCAAGTAAATTGCTGCGGGAAACTCTGGAAGGAAGTGGTCGGGTATGTCGAAATCCACATCAAAACGCGCCATGTCTCTTCCCGTCTGCTTCTTGACTTCGTCAATTACGAAATGCGGAAAGACCATCCCTCCTTCCACGTTCTTGGGATGGGGCAAGGGGAGAAAGCCCGCCGGAAATAATCCCTTCGATCGAATGTCTTCTGGACTCATCGCGGAAAGCTGATCCCAGCTGACCCCAGCCGGCAGCTTGACCCGGACCCCAGCCTGAATCGGTTTCCCGCGGCTTTGCTTGGCATTCGGGTCGGGACGATCGCTCAGGTCGTATCGTTCATTCAACAAGTTCATCTGCCGTTTGCGAACTTCCGGCTGATCGCCGCTGGTTCGCTTAAAGAGTGACGAAAAATCTTCCTCCGCCACCGGAAACTGGTAGCTCGACTTGACCGGGACCGTTTGACTCGGGGGATTCTGGGCACTCAGATTCGGGACAGCAACCAGGGACAAGGTAACGGCCAGGCCGAGTGATATGCGAGTGTTTGAAACCATTGTCGTCTCCTCCTGTGATGAGTGAGGGCAATGAGACAACCCCACTTGGTCGGCTGTAGGAGCAACTCGGCAGCCAAACGAAGCTGCTTCGGTTCGCTGAAAACGTCTTTAAAATCAGAGTGTTGACCCGGACCGAATGACATTGTAAAAATCGGCGGCTACTCCGGTGGCGATTGGCTGACACCCGCGCCTTCTGGCTGACTTTGAAGGGCTTGCGATGCGATACAAGGAGTGCCGCATTTGGCGCTTCCATGTCCAGTTAATTTTGGCCCCAAACGCGTTTGTTCCATATAATCTAGTTTCCAGCCTAATTTAAGGAGGCACGAATGCCCGAAGCAAAGGGAATGTGGGAAGGATTAATGGATTTTTCCTTCCGCGTGTATGCGACCCCGAAGATGCTGAGATTCCTGTACGCCCTGCATCTCCTTGTCGGACTGATCGCAGGAGTCGCCTGGGTGGTGGTGGCGTTTCAGCAAGCCCCGGTTCAAGGGCTGCTTGCCTTGCTGGCTGCCCTGGGCGGATATTTTGTCTGGTTTCTCTACTGCCGCGTGGTCATAGAGTTGCTTGCGGCGGTGTTCCGCATGGCGGACGCGATCGCGCCTGATCGCCAGGTTCAACAACAGAATCCGGGCTACTGACTGCTTCCCGTTTTCATTCGCATCGCCACTTGCGTTTCAAGCCGGGCAGCCCAGGAGAAGCTGCCCGGTTTTCGTTGCCCAAAACCGGTCGGAAATAATTACTTCTTCACGAAAATGGACTTGGGAATCATGCAGTGCACGCCCTTGCGGATGTCCACTACCTGAGAGACGCGGCAATCGCCGACGATGGAAGTTAGTGAGTAGGCCTCTTCCCTGGACATCGGCACCATTTTTTGCTCCGCCAGGAAATTCACGGTCTCACGCACCGCAATTTTCATCGCTTCGTTCAAGTCCTCGTCAAAGCCCATGAAAATCCAGTCTGTTGAGGTTTCGGCGCGCGGCCAATCTATGTGCAGGTCCTTGCGTACGATCGGTTCAATTTCGATTTCCTTATACGAGCATTCCAGCGCGGTCAGGTTCACTTCGCCGTTCCCCTGCAGGCAATGGGAATCTCCCGTCCAGATCAAGCCGCCTTTCTGAAAGACGGGAAAATAAAGCGTTGATCCCTCCTGCATTTCGTTGACGTCCATATTGGAGCCGTTCTTCCACGGCCGCAGCGTGCTGGTGCGGCCCTTGGCGTCGTGGATGGGAGGCCCGGCCTTTTCTTTTGGCTCGTTCGGATCCGGGCCGACAGCGATGGTTCCGGGGAAGGGTTTCAGGTGGAGGATAATCCCCGGCTTGAATTCGGTGGTCATGGTTTTCGCGTCGAGCTTGAAATATTCCACATGGCCCTCGGGAAACTCAGAGGCGAGCAAGCCAACGGTAGGGAACTGCTTACCGGGGAGATTGAAATTGAAGCCGGAGTCCTTGATCACGATTTTCTTGATGCGGATTTCCAAGGTGTCGCCGGGCTCCGCGCCGTTCACGAAAATCGGTCCGGTCACGGAATGCGGCCCACCGCCGGGATTCGCCAGGCGGAGCTTGATGATATCGTCCATCGAAGCCCCAGGCTTGACTTCATCCATCCCGTGCCGCAGCGTCTCGATGGATACAGTGTCACCTGAATCGACGACCAGTTTTGGTTTTTCAGCGGGATCGAACCAGCCCCACTGAACGGTGTCCTTGTTCGCCGGCAGTGCGTAGTGTTTGCCGGTGGAACTTTTTGAAGAGGGCTTTTCCGGAGCGGTTTGTGCTCTAGTTCCAGCACAAATTGAGCTGACCGCAAAAAGAACAACGAGGGCCGAGAATTTCCGTGACGAATTCATGAGGCGACTCCTTTTCACCAGGATTTTCCAAAGAGGTGCAGGAAGTATAGTGGGAGAGGGCCATGGATGTCCGCTGAAAAAATGATGCAATCCATCCGCGAGGCCGCTTGCTGCTTCCGGCGGGCAATGGGGGAAAGAGCGGCCCAAGGGAGCCAGAGAAAGATTTCAGCGCGCTGAAAAAAGTGAGGAATCCTCAGCGAGTTTGCCGAAAAGCGCCCATCCACTGCGAGACGGCCGACAGTTGTGCGCGGTCGCCGCTCCGCCGTCCTCGCAGCCATCTACTGGCCCGCCCGCAAGCCCCGCTGCGCCTGCGGCTTCGCAGAGCCCGGCGAGGCAGTAATCAATCCGAACCGCTTGCCAGAGCGTTAGTTGACAAGTCCGTCAGCCGCGAGCAGACTGCCCTTACCCCTTCCAGAAATTTGTCCTGAGTGAGCGACCATGCGCCTTCTTGTCGCTGAAGCCGACGCGTCTCTGGCGGAATTCCTACAGACCCGGCTCCAGCAGGAACACTTTGCCGTACAACTCGCCTCCACGGGAGACCAGATCTCGAAATTTGGCGAGAAGAGCCTCTTCGACCTGATCCTTCTGGATCTGAATCTTCCCGGCGTGCCCGGCACCGATTACTTGCGTCATCTTCAGAGCCGTTGGCCGGAAGCCCCGGTCGTTCTGCTCTCCTCCGCCAGCTCTGTGGAAGAACGCATCAAGGGCCTGGACGCGGGTGCGGACGACATTATCATGAAGCCCTTCGCGTGGTCGGAGCTTGCGGCGCGCATCCGCGCCGTTCTGCGCCGGCGAAACCGTCCAGCGCGCGAGGTGTTTCAGTTCGAGGATCTGGAAGTAAACCGCGTCTCGCACGCGGTACGCCGAGCGGGCCGCGCCGTCGAGCTAAGCCCCAAGGAATACGCGCTGCTGGAATTCCTGTTGCGGAACCCCGGGCATCCGGTAACGCGCGCGGCAATCATCGAAGAGGTCTGGCGGATTCACGGCGATTCCATCACCAACGTGGTGGACGTGTACATAAACTACCTGCGACGCAAAATTGATTCCGGAGCGGATCACCCCCTGATCCGCACCATTCGCGGCGTTGGCTATCAAATAGGCGGCAATCACCGCGCCGGCTGACGAATTCCTCCTCCAGGTTCGTAAACACAAAAAATCACAGCAGCCGAAAATCTCCCTCGCCTCATGTAGCGGCCACTTTCAAGTGGCCGCGTTATCTAATTTTCCACGGCCCGGCAGAAACATATTTGAAATGAAAATGGCGCCCGGAATTTCTCCGGGCGCCATCCGAAAAAACAGGGGACTAAGGATTAAGCCTAGCGCATCCCCGAGCCGCTGCTGGTGCTCGCGGCCTTGGCATTCGGGTCCAGGTTAAGGATGCCTTCGGTCGCGGAAACCGCCACAACCGAGCCATCGCGGCGCGTGCCGACGACGGGAAAATATCCCTGAGACAGTTGATCGTCCATATGCTGCCAAGTCTTGCCGCCGTCAAAGGAGGCAATCAACCCGCGCTTCTGGAGAGCAACCACGAGTGCGTTGCCCGAGCCGGCAACCGACTGGAAAGATAGATCGCGCACTTCCTGGCGATTCCAGTTGCGGCCGGCATCGTGCGACGCGTAGAGGCCCATATTGGTGGTGATGAAGAGGGTCGAGTCGTCGAGGTGGTGCAGCCTCAGGTTTCCCGCAGAAGCGAAGGCAAGTTCCTTGGCATCCCAGGTTTCGCCCTTGTTGGCGGAGTAGACGATATTCCGTTCGGCGATGGCCCACACCTGATTGCCATCCGTGGAAACTTCCACGGACTGCGCGGGCTTTCGAACCAGAGGATCCTTGCTGGCGGACTTCCACGTGGCGCCATGGTCCTTCGAGGAGAGCACGCCACCAGCGGTGGCGGCAAACCATGTGTCGTTTCCGAAAGACATGTCGTTGACGAGGAACGCGGCAAGTTGCGGAGTGGATGTGCGCGCCGCAGGTGCCTTGCTCTTGGAGTTCGCGCCTTTCTTGCTCTTGGTGGTAGACGCGGCAGCAGCTGAGTCTGGAACATACAGACCCGTGCGCGACCACTTGTGCGCGGCTTCGTCATACTTCATCCATCCGCCGGTGGTCAGCGAAGCCCACCAGCCGCTCGGAGTGGCATACACGTGACGCGTTTCCGTGCGCTTCAGGCCCGGGCCAAGCGTCGCCCAGCTATTTCCACCATCATTCGTCGCAAGGAAAGCATCGTTGTCAAAGGTCAGCTCCACCAGCGCGCGCTCCGGATGCTCTCGGTCCATCGCAACGTCCGCGATATGCTGGTGATGGAAACCCGTGTTGGCGGCGGTAAAGGTGGTGCCGCCGTCGGTGCTGATCTGCACGCCTTCGCGCTCCGTGCCGATAATCAGCTTCTGGGTATTCTTCGGATCGATGATCAGCGCGTTGATGATCCAGTTGCCTGGGGAGACGCGTTTGAAGTCCTTGTCGTTTACCGTCTTCCACAAACCGCTGGTCGTTCCGGCAAAGAGAACATTTTCGTTCGTGGGATCCATGCGGATCAGCTGAGTGCGGCGGAACACGCTCGGGATGCCCTGATATTTCACCCACTGCGTTCCACCGTTCGTGCTGTGGTAGATGCCGGAGCAGGCCGTGGCGTGAACATTGTCCGGATTCGCCGGGTCCACGATGATGCTCATCACGTCGGAGTCATCGATCATGCCCTTCACCACCGGGAACCAGTCCTTGCCTCCATTCGAAGTCTTCCAGGGCAAGTGGTAGGTTCCGGCGTAAATAATGTTGTCGTCCTTGGGGTCGAACGCCACGGAGTCAAAATTCCGCAGGTCGTCATGCTTCGCCGGGGTGATGCGCTCCCAGGTTGCGCCATCATCCATCGAGCGATACACGCCGGTCAGAGAACCCGCCAGGAAAAGCTTCGGGTTGTTCGGTGATTGGGCGAGCGCGCGAACGGTCTCATGGGCCAGCCCGATAATGTTCCAGGTGCGTCCGCCGTCGTCGCTGCGATAGACGCCGCCTCCACCAGAATAGAGCGACCATGTGCTGGCATAGAGGTGCTTGGCGTTGCGCCGGTCCACGATGATGTGAGTGATCACATCGTCCTGACCCGTGCCGATGCGGCTGACCAGTTGCCAATGGCCGCCTTCGTCACTGGAGGCGAAGACGTGCCCGTCCGCAGTGCCCAGAAAGAGTTTGCTGATATCGTTGGGATCCGCCGCCAGAGAGATGACCGTGCCTCCTGGGGGGCCAACTTGCCTCCAGGTTTGCGCTGCGGACGAAAGCGCGAAGACCGTTGCACAGATTGCCAGTGCGAGAAATGCCTTCTTCATTTGCATGCCATTCTCCCAGAGCGCTTAAGCGCCTACAAGTCGCGATTCCTCGATAGTCTAGGGAAGGGCAAGGTTGAGGGGTGCTGTACAATAGGCCAGATTGGGGACAAGGCCCTTTCCGTACCAGTACTGTCTCATGGTGAGACTCTGCCCCTCCTTGAATGCAACTATTTATCCACCCCGGGGTTATACCCTTCAAGAAGCCGCCAAGCGTCTTACTACTGACGGTTCTTTGGTCCGGACCCCGATTCGGACCGCAGTCCAGGGGAAACGAGTTATGAAACCCAATCTGACCGGCAAGCGCTTCATTGCACTGTTCTTCACATTGGCCGGTTTGCTGTTCCTGATGACCCCGGTGATTCGGGCCCAGGCACAGGAGAACGTCGCCAACGTCACCCCACAGGATAACGACGGTATGGAACCCAGCGCTGACGATACCCAGGACCCGCCATCGCGGGTTGCGCGCATGAGCTATATGGATGGCTCCGTTTCGATGCAGCCGGGAGGCACCGGTGAATGGGGCTCGGCGGCAAAGAACCGCCCGGTCACCATTGGTGACAAGCTTTGGACCGACAAGGATTCGCGCGCCGAGCTGGAGGCCGGGCAGGCCTCCATTCATATCGGCAGCATGACAGCGCTTTCTTTTCTCAACCTGGATCAGAATGTGATTCAGATGCGGCTGGCCGAAGGTCACGTGAATTTCCGCGTGCGCGAACTCCGCCAGGGCGAAACCTACGAAATCGATACGCCGAATCTGGCGTTCACTGTCCGCGAAGCGGGTGCTTTCCGCGTGGATGTGAACGAGAATGGCGACTACACCACTGTTACCGTGATCCGCGGCAAGGGCGAAGTGGCCGCTGGCGGACAGACGTACCCTCTGAACGCCGGCGAGCGCGCCGATATCAGCGGTACCGATGCCAACGTGACATACATTCCGGGCTCGGCTTCCGAGCCGGACCCGCTGGATCGTTGGGCGCAAGAACGCAACATCAAAGAGGATCAGTCACCCTCCGCTCGTTACGTTTCGCGCGACACGGTTGGTTACAGCGACCTCGACGACAATGGCACCTGGAAAGAAGAGCCGGAAGTAGGCAACGTTTGGGTTCCCAACAACGTGTCTCCGGATTGGGCTCCCTACAGCAACGGCAACTGGGCCTATGTCGCACCCTGGGGCTGGACGTGGGTTGGCTCTGAACCTTGGGGTTTTGCGCCCTACCACTATGGCCGTTGGAACTACTTCGGCGGGTATTGGGGCTGGTGCCCGGGCCCGATCTATGCCACGCCGTTTTATGGTCCGGCGTTCGTCGGATTCCTCGGCGGTGGGTTTGGATTTGGGTTTGGTTGGGGCGGCGGTTATGGATGGTTCCCGCTCGGTTGGGGAGAGCCGTTCCGTCCGTGGTATCACGGCGGCCGCGGCTACTGGAACAACGTGAACGTGCACAACACGCACTTCAACAATTTCAACAACGTGAACAATTCTCGGAACTTTAATTACCGGTATGCCCGCAACGTGAACGCGGTCACCACCGCATCGCACAATACAATTGTCAACGGACAGGCGATCAATCGCAGCGCCACGCACCTCTCGGCCAATTCGCTGCGCGGGGCGCAGGTCACGAACGGCATGAAGGCTTCGCCTACGCACGCCAGCTACTTTGGGGCGTCGAACACGCATGGCCGCGTGGCAACCCCTTCCACCAGCGTACAAAACCGCAGCGTGGTGGCGCGGTCCACTCCGGCCGCTGCCGCTTCGCACATGCCGGTGCGCACGATGAGTTCTGCCTCTTTGTCCGCAAACCACGGGGGCAACAGCCCGGCAGGAAATGTTGGCCACGGCGGGAACAACGCGCAAGGCATCAACAATGCGCGGCAGTCGCAGCTATCGTCCAACCGGCCGCCATCAGCGGCGCAGTCACAGACTTCGCGCCCGAGCGGCTCATACAACAACGGCGCCAATGGTTCGCGGCCGAACGGCTCATTCAACAACACCACCAATGGCTCGCGTCCCACAACTTCAGGACGCAGTTGGAATGCACAGGGCAATGCGACGGATTCCGGCCGGGCCCCGCAGGGGTTTGGCGGCTCGAACCATTCCGCTACCCCACAGACGGCGCGCATGACGTCCAGCGATCGTCCGCCATGGGCTGGCGGTGGCAATAGGGCCGGCGGCGCGTCCAGCGCTCCCCGCAATTCCTCTTCGATGTCAGTGTCAGGTGGCAATTCGGGAGGCCGTCAGCCCTCTTCCTATAACGGCGGCAACCGCTCGTACACGCCGCCCTCGTACAACAACAATCGTTCATCGGGCAATTACAATTCGTCGCCCAACCGGAATTACTCCGCGCCGCGCGGCTACAACGCACCTTCGAACCGAAACTACTCGGCCCCGCGGAGCAGCAGCCCCGCACCGCGCAGCTATTCTGCGCCTCGCTCCTCCGGTGGCGGAGGTGGCGGTGGTGGCTCGCATGGTGGTGGAGGCGGTGGGTTCCACGGCGGCGGAGGTGGCGGCGGTGGCTCGCATGGTGGTGGTGGCGGTGGTGGTGGCTCTCACGGTGGCGGTGGCCATCACTAATTCCAACATTCTCTAAATTGCAGCAAGCCCGCTCCATTCATCACGGAGCGGGCTTTTTCTTATAAGCCCTTCTATCTCTTGCCATTTTAGGAACGTCGCCGCGAGGAGCTACAACTCTCCGCCTCCCTCCGTGTTAAACATATTGACGCAGGAAGATCCCGCCCCGGGCTCCGTTCGACAGCAATGTATCGGGTGCGTACAAGCTGATACTTTCCGAACGTGGAGTTCTTCCCGGTTCATCCCCAAGGTCGAGAAGCAAGGAGAACCGAATGTTGCGTCAGGAGAGAAGAGAACAACATGAAGACACGTGCACTGAAGTGGCTATTCCTCGTCCCGCTCATCTTTGCATTTGTTCTGGCGGCCGCGAAACCAGCAGTGGCCGACGACGATGATGATCCCCCAAGCCGTGTAGCCCGTTTGAGCTACACCAACGGACAAGTTTCCTTCAGTCCTGGCGGCACCGACGATTGGGTGTCCGCAGTCGTGAACCGCCCCATGACCACCGGCGACAAACTCTGGACCGACCAGGGCGCGCGCGCCGAACTCCATGTGGGTTCCGCGGTGATCCGCCTGTCCGGCCAAACCGGATTTTCCTTCCTGAATCTGGATGACCGGATGATGCAAATTCGCGTGACCGAAGGCACGATCAATCTTCACGTGCTTCGCCTTGACGACCAGGAATCCATCGAAGTCGATACGCCCAACCTCGCGTTTTCCGTCCTGCGTCCTGGCCGCTATCGCATCAACGTCAATGAAGCCGGCGACACCACGGTCATCAATGCCCCCGAAGGCACGGGCGAAGTAACCGGCGGCGGCTCGGCCTACACCATCCATCCTGGCGAGCAGGGCGTTTTCACCGGCACCGATTCGCTCAACGTGGACATGCAAAGCGCCGACGGCGATGACGATTTTGATCGCTGGTGCACCCAGCGCGACTACCGCGAAGAACATGCTGTGGCGCGCCGCTACGTTTCCGATGATGTGATCGGCTACGAAGATCTCGACGATAACGGCGGGTGGCGCCAGGTTCCGGAATACGGCACAGTCTGGTTCCCGCACGTTACCGTTGTTGGATGGGCGCCCTATCGCTACGGCCACTGGGCCTGGATATCGCCATGGGGCTGGACGTGGGTGGATGATGCGCCCTGGGGCTTCGCGCCATTCCACTACGGCCGCTGGGTGAATGTTCGCGGCGGTTGGGGCTGGGTACCGTGCCCGCCGCGCGTTGTTGCCGTCGCCTATGTGCGTCCGGTGTACGCGCCCGCGCTAGTGGCATGGGTAGGCGGGCCACACTTTGCCGTGGGAGTCGGTGTCGGCGGTGGAGTTGGCGTGAATGTTGGATGGTTCCCGTTGGGGCCGCGCGAAGTCTTCGTGCCGTCCTATCACGTGAGCCGCACCTACATTAACAACGTGAACATTTCGAACACCACGGTGAATCAGACGGTGGTCAACAACTATTACAACACCACCGTGGTGAACAAAAACGTCACCGTCAACAACGTGACCTATGTGAACCAGCATGTGGCCGGCGCGGTTACCGCGACCTCTGGGCAGAATTTCTCCTCCGCGCAGCCCGTGGCGCGCAACATGGTTCGCGTCGATGATAGGGAAGTGGCGAGCGCCCCGGTGGCTTACCGCGCTCCGTCGGTAGTGCCGCCGAAGCAGGCTGTGCTCGGCGCCGGTGCCGCCACCCGCTATCAGCCGCCTGCTGCGGTCCAGGCGCGTGCAGTCGTCGCAAAGACGCCTCCTCCGCCCGCTCCGTTGCCGTTCATCCAGCGTCAAGCAGCCATCAAAGCCAACGAGGGGCAACCCATTTCGAATGCTCAGGTCCGCCAATTGCAATCCCAGCAGCCCCATAATAACGTAACGGCGGTGCGGATTGCGCCGCCGGCCAGAGTGGCAACGAATCCCCAGCCGGGAAACGTCCAACCTGGAAATAGGCAACCTGGAAATGCGCAGCCCGGAAACAGGGGCATGCAGCCGAACCCCAATCGACCGCCGAGCGCGAACGTCAATCCGAATGTGAACGCGCCCGTAAACAACAACGCAAATGCGAATGTGAACGCCCAGGTGAATAACAACCGGCCGGCGAACACCAACGTGAACCCAAATGCGAACGTCAATCCAAATGCCAATGCGAACCCGAATGCATACAAGGACCGTCCGCCAACTTCACGGCCTGCCAACGTCGTCAACCCGCAGCTAGAGCAGAAGCATCAGGACCAGATCCAACAATTGCAGCAAAAGCAGGATCAGGAGTACCAGAAGGTTCAACAGAAGCAGTATCAGCAGCAGCAGAAAATCCAGCAGCAAAATGCGGATGCAGCCAAGCAACAGCAAATCCAGCAGAAGCAGCAACAGCAGCTCCAGCAGATCGAACAAAAGCACGACCAGCAGCAGCAACAGTTGCAACAGAAACAAGCGGCGGAGCACGCCCATTCGGCGCCGCCGCCCAACAACAAACCTGCAAAGAACGACGAGAAGGACAAGGACAAACCGCCACACCGCTGATCCCCGCAGTTTTTCGAGGGTTCAGCTGGAGCAGAGCGCTCCCTTCGGGGAGCGCTCTTTCTTTTACGGGCCACTTTCCATAGTGACCCCGCCGCAGTCTTTAGCTCCCGCCGGAGCCGCTGTGTTATCTTGAAAAGAAAGCGCTATGGCCATTTCCTCTCTCAACCCCGTGATGTTTCGCCGCGTGACGGGCGCGTTTACCACGGGCGTCACCGTGATTACAGCGGAGCGCGAGCCGGGCTTGGTGCATGGCATGACCGCCAATTCCTTCACCTCGGTCTCGCTGGATCCGCTTCTTGTTCTCGTCTGCGTGGATCACGACGCCCGGCTTCTCTCCTTCCTGAAATCGCAGCATCGCTTTGGCGTCAGCATTCTTCGTGAAGGCCAACAGGCGCTCGCCGAATATTTCGCCAAGGCCGAGCAGACCCCGGAAGAGGATGCCCGCATGGGTATTCACTACACGTGGACATCAAGCGGGGTTCCCCTGCTGGACAACACCCTGGCGCAGTTGGCCTGCAACGTCGTCGCCGAACACCCCGCGGGCGATCACACGATCTTTATCGGTGAGGTGGAAACCATGGAATGTCATGATGGAGAACCTTTGCTCTTCCACCGCGGCCAATACCGGCGTCTAGCTCCGTAATCCCGTTGGAATCTACCGCAAAAAAAAAGCCCCGGCGAAAAACCGGGGCTGAAGAATTCCTTGTTCTTGTGTTCTAGCGCTCGGAACTTCCGCTCGGCCTCGCAGGTTCCGCGGAATCGCCCAATTCCTTGCGATGACTCTTCACTTCGCGCAGGGCGTAAATCGCCTTGTTCTGCGATTCATAATATGTGCGCGAACTGATTTCTCCCAGCAGACCCATGGAGATGAACTGAATCCCGCTGACAAACAGCGCGATGGAGAGCAACAGCAGCGGCCCGTGCTCCGTCATGATGTTCTGGTGGTAGAAAATCTTGTCTGCCACCAGCATCAATCCCAGCAGAAATCCGCTTCCGGTGCCTGCCAGCCCAAGCATGCCGAAAAATTGCAGCGGGCGCGTGGAGTAATCGAGCAGAAACTTGACCATGATCAGGTCGAAGAACACGCGAATGGTGCGTCCAATTCCATAGTTGGACTTGCCGCTCTTGCGATCCGGGTTGGAAATAGGCACTTCGGCGATGCGCGCGCCCGTGGAGCTTGCCAGCGCGGGAATGAAGCGGTGCAGTTCTCCGTAAAGCTGGATCTCCTGCAAAATCTCCCGGCGATACGCCTTGAAGGTGGTCCCAAAATCGTGCAACTCAATGCCGGAAAGCTTGGCCATCAGCCAGTTGGCGATCTTGCTGGGCACCCGGCGCATCAGCCAGTGGTCTCTCCGCTGGTGGCGCCAGCCGCTGACCAGATCGTAGCCCTCCTCAATTTTTTCGAGAAAGCGCGGAATCTCTTCCGGATCGTGTTGCAAATCGCCGTCCATGGAGATGATCACTTCACCGCGGGCAAAATCAAAACCAGCTTTCAGCGCCGGCGTCTGCCCGAAATTGCGGCGCAGCCGCACAACATTCACGCGGCGATCGTGCTCATAAATCTCGGTTAGAACTTTGTAGGTGTTGTCTTTGCTGCCGTCGTCCACAAACACCATTTCGTAGGGCTCGCCGATCGAATCCATCACTTCGGTCAGCTTCATATACAACGTCGGAATGTTCTCCTGCTCGTTGAAGAAGGGAACGACGAGGGAATAATGGATGGGCGCGTCACTTCTCATACGGACTTCTCAATGCCTCTTTCTGCACGCTGGAGCTGCAGTTCTGCCGATGACCGGGGCTTCGGAATTCGTTTTGGGCGCGGCTAAGCGGCCTGAGCCAGGAAACCATAGTTTATCAGGCGGATACCCCGCGTGGCGACAATTTTTCTGACGGACGTGTCGGTTAAAATCTCCAGCTCCGTCTGCCGCGAGCCCTGCAGCCGCGTCTTGGTTTTCCGCAAATCATCATCCACATAACCCGGATGGCACATCAATTCGGTGGTTCCGTCCGGAAGCGTTTCCAGCAGGCGTTCCACCCCCTCCCGCGTCAGCACCCCTGTCTGCGCGATGCCGCAGAAATAATCCGTCGAAGAAATGCCGGCGCGCTCGGCCATTTCCCGCGCATCCCGCGCCAGGAGTTTCAAACCACGGGCTTGTATCCCCTGCTTCAACAGCACGCTGGTTTTCAGTGCGCCGCCGGAAGAGAGCACCGCGCGCAGACGCGATTCTTCATGCGAAATCCGGATGGCGCCAATTCCGTGCTTCCGGGCCAGGCGCAGCGCCAACTGAAATAATCCGGGGAGCATGTGCACGTGCTTGTGACCATCGAGGTGCGTCGGCGTGATTCCTGCACACTTTATCTTCGCAATCTGCGCATCCCATTCCCGCTCGACTTCGTCCAAGGGAAGATTCCGCGCGGCGATGCGCAACAGCAGACTTTCCGGGCCGCCTTCCAAATTGCCGGCTTTGTTCAGTAGTCCCGGAACGCTGGAGGCATGAGCTGTGGGCGGGCCGTCGCTCAGATTCAGGTGCACGCCGACGCCAAGCTCGGGATGATTCCGATTCACGGTGAGGCCCGAGTCAAATGCGCACCCGTTCGCCAGCAGGGAAGTGCTGGTGACCAATCCTCGCCGGTGGGCATCCGCGATGCCGCGGTTGATTCCCTCCGTCCAGCCCAGGTCGTCGGCATTGACGATCAAATTCTTCAACTTACGCCCACCCTGTCCTTTAGGACAGCTACTCTTTCGTCTTCACCGCTATCTTCGTACCATTGACCGAGTTTCCCTCTAACTCTAGCATGGCCAACAAGAGGCAAAATGACGGTTAAGCTCCGCGAACTCAAAGAAGCAGGGGTGCGCTACGGCGAAAAGCGCCGTGGGCGTCGCATGAATTCCCGTGTGCCGATTCGCCTGGAATGGGAAGATGCGGGCGACAAGCGCAAGACCGTCGACGCAATTACGCGCACCGTGAATCCCTACGGCTGCCTGGTGTTTCTGACCGAGACGCTCGAAATCGAGCAGCGCCTGGCGCTTTCGAATATGGCCACGCAAACGAGTAACGCCGCCATCGTCGTTTGGAGAGGGAACCGGCAACCCGAAGGTTGGGAGTACGGCATCGAGCTTGTTGCGCCCGACATGGAATTCTGGGGGATCGAGCTGTGACGCCTCCGCAGAAACTGAACGCCGCGCCGCCCGTCGCTCCCGCACATCATGTGAAGCGCAGTGCGGCCGTGGCCCGTCCACAGACCGCTGAAGAGCGCCGCCGCGCGCAACGCGTCCTGCTGAAGATGCCGGTGATCATACACATTCCGGGCAAGGCGAATCCTCTGCACGGATTTACGCACACCGTCAGCGCCAGCGGGGCGATGATTGTCCTGCCCGAAGGCATCCCCATGGGCACGAAGCTTTCGATTGAAAATCCTAAGACTCAGAAAAAAGTGGAAGCGCACGTCGTGCGCCCGCCGCAACTCAACGCCGACGGCTCGCTCGTGCCCGTCGAATTCACCACTCCTTCGCCGCAATTCTGGAATATCTTCTTCCCACCCAACGCCAGCAACTGACCTGACTCTATTGCATCGTCAGCAGTCAGCGGGGTAGTGCATTACTTTTCTCTTTTGGTTCCCACTCTTTATTGGATAGTGAGTGTCACGCTTGTTTGCTTTGTAGTCGGGCCGATGGCCACGTTGATTGTCATATTCCCGGCGGCCCCAGTCTGCACCACGGTCAAGGGAGTTTGGATTTGTGACGGAAGATTTCGTGAGTCGCCACTATAGCTTGCCGTCATCGAGAATGCCCCGGGCGCGCCCAAATAATACGAAAACTGCGCGGCGCCATTTACCAGCGTTGCTGTACTGAAGCTCCACGATTCTCCAACCACGCCTAGGCTGACCGACCCGGCCGGTGAGTTTGTCCCATTCACTTGCACCGTTGCCGCAAGATTGGGTGCCGAAACCTTAGTGCTAGGAACGGACAAAGTCATACTCGTCGGAGTTGCAGAGCCACCTCCGCCGCCGCCTCCCCCTCCGGCTCCAGTTCCACCGCCACTACCTCCTCCTCCGCCACAACCCAATACCACGCTGATCGTACTTAAGAACAACGAAACGTACGCGAGGCGCCTCAGCCGCAGCCGCACAGGTAACAGCCAAAGGACGATTGCAAGGCCAACCAAGAGACTGCTCAGCTTCCACCAATTGTTTGGCGGGCGCAGCTTGGGCCATCTGAAAGAAGGAACCTGTGTAGTCGACATGGAGGATGAGGGTGCGGGTACACTGCAAGTCAGCGTGGCCGTCGCGCTGTTTGCCCCTGAAAATTGAACCTGGGCCGGGCTGACGCTACAAGTTATGCCCTGTATTACAGGAGTGGGTACCTGAAATTGAACTGCACTACTCAGCGAGAAAGTTGGAGTAACAACGATATTCATGCTGGCAGACTGTCCGGCGGTAATAGTCAGACCTGTCTGGGAGGGGGCTATGCTAAAGTCCGGCGGATTTACCGAGACATTAGACAAATAGGCTGTCGCGACAGAGTAGTTCGAGTCTCCTGAGTAATTCGCGTAAAACGAGCTGCTGGATTGCAGCGTTACCGTAGCGGTCGCCTGCAGGGCAGCGAATCCATTGACCATGGTCTGGGTGGTTGGCCCCATAACTATGGTCCCTTGACCCGTGTTAAACGTGAAAGTAATTTGCCCGGTGACCGGCGGGTTTGATTCTGTTGTGCTGACGGTAGCAGTGAGAGTGAAAGTTGATCCGTAGTTTACGGTAGTTGCATTCGATTGCAACTGCATCGTTGTCGGATAGACTACCTGAACGACTTGGGGGCTAGTCGTCACCGCCGAATAATTTGGATCGCCGCTGTAGGACATGGTGAGCGAATGACTACCGAGTGTCTTCAGGAAAATGCTGGTGTCGATAGCGAATCCCGCAGTCGCATGGCCTCCTCCAGAGCTGGAACCGGTCCCTGCCCAGGCCCCTAAGCCGGCAGAGCCGGACGCGCTGAGTATCAATGTAGTTCCATCGTAAACAGAGAGTGTGCCTGTTGGAGGGGCACCCTCGGCAGCGTTCGACATGCCAGACATGTAAATCACGGTTCCCGTTCCAACCACTGAACTTGTCGGGACTTGCAGCGACAGTTGCATAGTGGCCGGCACAACAGTTAGCGTGGTCGTCGCAGACGTGCTGGTTTTGTAGCTGGTGTCACCACTGTAAGTAGCCACCAGACTGTGGGTTCCCCCCGGCAGATTAGGCGTCAGGTCTCGTGAGTAGCCCGCATTGTTGAGGTTGAAAACTCCGGGACCCCCGCCCCCCGTGCCGACGGCTGTTCCATTGTCGGTCAGGGCAACTGTTCCGCTCGGGCAGGCGACTTGGCTCAGTTGCGTGCAGGCTCCCGTTGGTGCGCCGGTCGCGCTTGCCGCTCCACCACTATTGGTCACATACATCCGGATGATATAGGTAGAACCGTAAGTGATGCTCGTGGCGTTACCGTTCGTTTGATTCCCCGTGCCTGGATCAAACGTCGGCACGACAATAAACGTATTGCTGTTTTCCTGCGCCACGGTCACCGATTGGCTTGCCGAATCGCTGGGCGCGTTGATGCCGTCGCCTGAATAGTGCGCATAAACGGGATAGTTTGTTCCGCCCGGCAGGTTCACCGTCGTTCTGCCCACGCTTCCGTTTGCACCCAAAGTGTATTCCCCCACGCCGAACTGTTCACCGGCAACGGGAGCGGCGATCAATGACACGGTTCCTTTTGCGGTGCCGCTCTTTGGCGTGACGCTGATGGTTGCGGTTACGTTTTCCGACCCATGGGTAATCCCTGTCGTTGGGTTTAACGTCAGCGTCGTTGTTGTCGACACGCTCCCAACCGTGCCCCAACTGCTCAAAAGATTGCCGATGTTCAGCGACCCCAATCCTGTTGCGAAGTCATAACCTGCGCCAACATTCCATGCCATCGTTCCTGGATTGCCAGGGCTGTCGAGAACGCCAATCTGCGTGGCCCCTGTCGCGCTGCAATTGGGGGTACCCCCCTTGCAAGGCACGCTGTTTGTGCCGATGCCTGTCCCCCCGGTTGGCAAAGCGCTGCTGCCGTGGGTGACGTCGTTAAAAATGCATCCCGCGGCTTCTGTCTTGCTGGATCCGCAACTCGCCCCCGATTTATTCGTTAGTTGATACAGAATATAATTTGCATTTCCCTGGCGCGGTGTGAGGTTCTGAGCCGTGGCCTGGCTTTGATTCACCAGCGCCATGATTCCGGCGAACGCAGGGGCCGAGGCTGACGTGCCCCCCACAACCCCAAAGCTGCCGTTGCCTTGACCAAAATAGTTTGCGATGCACGCTTCACCGCCGACATCGCTCTGACAGTAGAGATATCCAGTCCCATTGAAGCCGGGGCTTGCCATCAGCGAGATGTCCGGTAAGTCTCGTTTGTTGTCCGTGGGCATGCCTTTGATGCCTATCTGCCAAGACGGTTTATTGTATTGTGAGCTGGGGCCACCGGCTCCAGCGATGATGTTCTGCAGAGGCACCGGAGTCGTGTTGATGTTGCAACCGGTTGCGCCTAATTGCGTACAATTCTGATTCCAGGGAATCTCCGGAATATAGCCCAAGGCTGAAGCTTGGGTCGTGGGATCGTTGGTGGCGCTCCAGTAAGTCGTCCAGCTACCGTACTGGTCGAAATCCGTGCCACCAACCGCCACGTTATATGGCGTCGAAGCCAGGCCACTCACCGCGACCCCACCAATGGCCAGCGTCTCCGTATTGGGATCGTCGCAACCCGCCGACCCGCTGTCTCCCGTGGACACCGCCACGGTGATGCCTTGTGCTGACGCCTGTTGCCACAAGTTGTTGACGAAGGAATTCTCCGTGCTCCCCAAGCCTGACTCGCAAGCACCGTAACTCTCGCTCATCACCGCGGCCAGATTGTTGTCCACGATATACAGCGCCGATAAATCCACCCCTTGCGACGCGGGCGTGGAAGCCGATAGCACGTATTTGATTGTCGCCCCGGGCGCCACCGCGCCCGACCACTCCGTGTCCAGGTCCGCCTCTGTTTCCTCGTTAGTGGAGGTGACCCCGGGATCCTCGCCGTTCAGGATAATATTGGCGGAGATGAAATTTGCCGGCAGTCCAAAGGCCGCCCGGAACTCCTGCACATCGTTAAGGTTGAAATTCGTCTCGCCGACAATGGCGATTGTTTGCCCCGTCCCGTTGCACGCCGCCGCCGGGTTGCCGCAGCTCGGCGGAATTCCATAGATTTTCGCGAAGTCACCCGGCCCCAGGCCGTAGAAGTCCCCGGGCCCGAACGGACTTGGAAACGTGGTGGACGGCTCGAAAATGCTTTGTCCTCCACCTCTTCGAAGACTCCCAAATCGCCGCGCGTAAAACTGCCTCGGAAAATTGTGCAGCGACACCACGCCGCTCACCACCGGCGCAAGCGCCGTGGGGATCTGCGGATCGCTGGCGTTTGCGGAATACATCTTCCCGTTCACCTGGTAGTTGTGGATCGCCGTGCCAAACGCCTGCTGCACCTGCCCGGCGGTTCCGGAAAACTCAATCACCGTTTTTCCGCTATATACTTTTCCGATGCTGAATCCCTGCCGCGCCAGCCAGTCCGTCACCGCTTGGATATCCGCGTCGGCCGGGCCGAATTGCGCGCCGAACTGCTCGGGGGTCAGCCACTGGTGAAAGTTCGGCGAGCTTTTGTCCTGCTGTTTCGCCAGCGCGTCCCGCAGCGCGGCTTCTTGCTCATCGCTCCGCTTCAGCAGCAGCAGAATCCGGTTCATCGGCAGGGATTCCGCCACTCCGCCGCGGTCAAATTCGGCGCGCGCCAGTGGGTGCACGTTCCCGATCAACACTGTTCGCCTGGCGTCGTCCACGGCCTCCACCACGCGCGGGCGCACCTGCCCCATCACCATTTGCAGATGGATTTGACACACGAAGATACCGAACAAGAGCGAAGAGCGAAGGACCACCCGTTGGAGGCGCATATCCACTCGATGGCTATGAATTTACAGTATTGCGAATGAACCCTTGGGACTCGTCGGCCCGACCCGGCTGGCGAACTACCAAAGCGCGCGGATAATAGCATCCTATACAAGTCTTGTCTACGGCGTGACGTTTGTGCCTTTATACCTGAGTCTTCTGATTCGACCCGCCAAATAAAAAAGGCGCCCCGTAAGTACGGGGCGCCTATCCTGGTTTGCATTTTCGCTACTGAACGGTGATAGGGATGGTTCCGGACGATGCAGCGTAGTTGGTGTCGCCAACGTAATTCGCCTTGATGGTTACTGTGTGCCCACCGCTGCTACCGCCGCCACCGCCTCCGCAGCCCGCAATGGTTACCGCCAGCAGTGCGAACGCCAGGAATCCTGCGTAAGCGTAGGTGCGCCACCGCTTTTCCGGCATCCAGCGCCAGCCAAGAGCAAACAGCACGATGCTCAGCAAGGCAAATAAAGTGGGAAGTAGAGGCAGGGTTGGCCTCGGATCACCCGTGGGAGGCGGAAATAGCGCGGTGATCGTGGTCGTCAATGTAGCTTGGCAAGATGCTCCGGAATTCGTGTTCGCGCCCGAGGGAGTGCAGGTGACTGGCGCACCGATGTTGGTGCTCCCGTTCTGGAATTGAACGGTGCCCGTCGGGCCTTGGGTGGAATTGCTGGCCGAGCCCACCACCGCCGTTAGCATCACGCTACCTCCTCCAGCTGGGAGGACCCCCTGGCTGCTGGCAACCAGGGTCGTCGTCGTCGCCGGAGTGATGCTCACGCTCAGCGTGTTGCTGGGATTTCCGCTCTGATAATTCGTGTCGCCCGTGGTGAAGGTCGCCACAATGCTATGGCTTCCACCAGGGAGTTGCACATTGATGTCTTCGACCAATCCACCCTCATTGCTGATTTTGGAAATGTTCGTCGCGTTCGAAGCCGGCCCGCTCGGAAAATCATTCAGATTGTTCGCGCCATCTTTCAGTGCGATCGTGCCCTTGGGGCAGGGAATCGGCGACACTGTCTTGGGATAGGTGAATGCGCAGTTCGTGCCATCGGATTTCGTCACGACGACGTTCAAGATGTAGGGAGATCCGTACTGCACCGGCGAAGGCGAGGTGCTGAGTACAGGATTATTGTTGCTGTCGAACGTTACGAAATTCACGGTAGTCTTGCTGGCGAAATTTGCCCCGGTTACATTTCCCGTCAACGCCAACGGCGTCGAGGTGCTTAGTGAGTGCGTCGAATCGCCGCTATAAGTGGCCGAAACAAACGCAGTGCTAGGCGGTAGAAGATTGGTCGTGGCAGTAGCTGTCCCGGCGGCGAGAGTGAAGGGACCGAATGTTCCGAGAACTGTTGTCTGATCGCTCGCCAGCGCCGTCAGCGAAACATCCTCCGCCATAGCCGCAGTTGAGGTCGGAGGTGCTGGTGTTACCGTGACCGTTGCGGTGAAGCTAGTACCCGAAGGTGTTCCACCGGTTGCGCCGGAGATGGCGGTTGTGGTTCCCGCACGGAGGAAGGTGCTCCATTTGGCCAGGAGGTTGGTGACATTAACGGAGCCCAAGCCGGTCGCTGCGTCGTATTCCGGGCCCGCGCCGAACGCCACGCTGCCATTGGACACAGTAACGCCGTTCGTAGCATTGCTTGGTGCACACCAAGTGGTTTTTCCGTCCACTTGACTCGTGCTTCCTGGTAGGCAAGCGACTCCGATGTTCCCTTTGGTAACGTCGTTGAAAATGCAACCGGTGGCAGGGGTCGAACCCAGCGAAGAATTGCATTTGCCGCTGGTGTAGTTAGCATCATTTGAGGCCAGGAAGTAGAGACCATAATTGACGTTGCCCTGGCGTCCACCGGCTGCCTGATTCACGAGCGCAACAATGGCGCCGAATGGCGGCGTCGCCGCCGAGGTTCCTCCGACCAGGGTGAAATCCGTGAATGGTGTGCTCAGGCTGCAGGAGGCTCCGTTTTGATTGTTGGGGTCATCTGCCTGGCAGGTGATCACCGCCACACCATTATTCCCGTTGCTGGCGAACAAGGAGACGTCTGGAAGGGTTCTGACTGTTGTGAATAGCTTATTCAGACCTATCTGGTACGCCGGAATCGGATAGCCCTTACTGCAATTGCTGCCTGAGAAAATGGCGCAATTGCTGGGACCGCCGCTGGCCGCCGCAATGTCCGCTCCATTCGGATCCACGCTGGTGCACGCCGCGGGGTAGTTGAGGGCGCACAGGGAATCATCCCACGTCGTTTCCGGAATGTATTGCAGCGCAGAGGCGAAGGTGGGGCCATTCGTCGCGCTCCAGTATGGATTGGGAGGCGTGACCGGTTGCGCCGAGGCGTCAAAATCGGTACCGCCAACCGCCACGTTGAATGGCGTGGACGCGAGGCCGCTTACGGCCAACCCATTTGTCGCTTCATTCGGAAAGGCTGCGGTCGGGTCGCATCCCGCGGAGCCGCTGTCTCCTGTGGAGACAACAACGGTGATTCCTTGCGAGGCAGCCTGTTCCCACAATGAGTTATAAAACTGGTTGCCCGTCGCACCCAGTCCCGCTTCACAGGCTCCGTAGCTTTCGCTGATTACCGACGCCAGATTATTGTCCACCGCGTACAGTGCGGAGAGATCAATTCCCGCGGTGATTTGGGTGGGATTGGACTGCGTTGTCGACGAGGTCACCAGCAAAATTGTTGCGCCCGGCGCAACTGCTCCGGCCCATTCCACGTCCAGATCCGATTCGCCTTCGTCGCCGGTGGCAAGCTGTAAGCCCGGGTCGGGGCCGTTCACGATGACATTATTTGCTTGGGTGAAATTCTGCGGCAGCCCGAAAAGGGTCCGGAAGGCAATCACATCATTCGCGTCGATGTTGGATTGGCCGATAACGGCGATGGTCTGCCCCGTGCCGTCGTTCACTCCCGGCACGTTATAATTGGGAATATTATAGATTTTGGCAAAGTCGGCCGGCGCCATCGCAAAATTTGCAGGGTTGCCGTAAGTAAAGAGCGGCTTGATCTGTCCCGTATCCCGCTGCCAGCGATAGACTCCCTTGTTATGCAGATGCGCACGCCTTGGGAATGTGTTCAGCGCCGCCACGCCCTTCACCACCGGCGCAAGCGCCGCCGGGATGGCCGGCTCGCTCACGTTGGCGATGCGTTCCTCGCCGTTCACAGAGAACTTGTGAATCTCCGTGTGAAACGCGTTGCGCACTTGCGCGACGTTTCCGCTGAACTCAATCGCATTGCGCCCCGCGGCCACCTTGGCCACTTGAAATCCCTGCCGCGTCAGCCAGTCGGTCACCGCCTGTACATCCGAGTCGGACGGCCCGAACTGCGTGCCAAACTGTGCCGGCGTCACCCATGCGTGATAGCTCGCCGATCCCTTGGTCTGCTGCGCGTCCATCAGTTGCTGCAGCGCCGTCTCCTGCTCGGCGCTGCGTTGCAGCGTCAACAGCATCCGCGTCATCGGCTGCGAATCGGCAACCGCGCCGCGATCGAATTCCGGACGCGCCAGGGGATGCACATTGCCCTTCAACTGGACGGTGCGCGTATCGTCGACTTGCGCGGTAACACGCGCGGGCACGGGGCGGGTCTGCGCTTGTATGGGGGACATTCCGCATAGAGCGATGGCCAATGCTCCGAGAATGGCACACATCGCTTTCGTTCTGATTTTCATGGTTCGCATCGGCTCCTGAGTTTGGATACTTCCGGATCAACCACTTCCACTGGGCAGGAATCGCGGGCTCCTAAGCCCCATTGCGAGGACCACGGTTCTTGCCTCACTTCAGATGCAAAAGAACGGTCTTGGGTTTGCCAGTACGGTTTGGATTTAACGCCCTTTCACAAATCCCGAGTGTAACAATATTGCATTAATTCATGCTTACATGCACGGCAGCCGTCTCCATACTCGACCCGCTCGCGCCCGCCACCACAACCGTCGTGTTCCCCGCGAAAACCTCCGTTTGCACGCCAGAGTCGGAGGACTGATTATTCGCGTCACCCGCGTAGCGAGCATCGAGGGTATGGATACCGATCATCGGACTCGGCGAAAACATAAAACTCGCCGGCCCCGCCGAAACTCCATTTGTCAGGGTAGCTGCGCCGTCCACAACAAGGCTGACTGTTCCCGACGGGTTTATGCCGGTTGAATGCACGGTAACACTCACGCTCCACAGGTTTCCTGATTGCTGAACGGCAATCGTGGTCGTCGTGGGCACTGGTCCCCCGCCAGTCCCGCCACCACCACCACCACCTCCTCCTCCACATCCGATCACCAAGCTGGCAGCCAGAAGAGCTGAACACCTTGCCCATGCCCCAGCACTTGGCCGCGAACTTGGCCAGAATCTCAGCGAACGAAGCGCCAGACTAAGCGACCTGCGTTTTCTATAGGCGAGCACACCCAAGCCCTGCGCAACCCACCATAACCCAACAGCCGCCCAAAAAGTTGCGCCCGGAAACCCAGTTTGTGCGGCCGCGGCGGTGGTGGCTTTGGGCATCAGGGTCAGGATGGCTGACTGCGCGTTGGCGTCGGTGATGCTCACCTGCGCCGGGCTGAACGAACAGGTGTAGCCCGCCAGCGCAAACGAGGCAGCGGGGCAGCTCAGCGTAACCGTGCCTGTGAATCCTCCGGCAGGCGTCACCATAATGGTGGCGGTTCCCACGCTCCCGCCCTTGAAATTCATGGGGTCGGGGGCGAAGCTCAGCGCATAGCTCGGCGCACCCGCGCTGGCAGAATTCCCCGCCTGCCAGTTGTTGTCTCCCCGATAGTGCACATGCAGGCTGTGCGTGCCGCTGGCAAGCCGCATCCGCGTGCCGGCCACGGAAGCTCCCGCCGCTCCAGGGGTCAGTTGCAAAGTAGTCAGAAGTTGCGCGGCGCCGCCGTCGACAGAATCCCAGAACTCCACAAATCCCGTGGGGGATGCGAGTGTGCCTTGTTTCAAGTTGGCGGAGACGCTGGCAAGCAAACTTGTCTGCGAAAGACCGCCGCTCGGGCCCTGCGCTGTCAGTGCAACTTGCGGCGTGCCTGGCTGTACGGTGAACGTGTGCGATGCGCTCGACGACGCGGCGTTGTTAGCGTCCCCGGAATACACCGCGTACACCGAGGTCGTGCCACCCTGCGTCCATTCAAGCTGAATCGTCGCCATGCCCGCCGTGATTGCGGCAGGCGCGCCTCGCGGCCCCACTGCGTCCCAAAGCGCCACCGTCCCTGTCACCGGTCCATTCCCCATGTTGGGGCTGACGCTTATGCTGAAAGTGCCCTGGTCGCCCAGGATCATCGGCGCCGCGGCGATGATCAGCGACGTCGTCGTGGGTGTAGCACCCGTGCCTGTGCCCACCATCACCGAAAATGTTGTTTCGTTCGGGCCGTTGCCGGAAGCCACGCTTGAGTAATTTGTGTCGCCGCTGCCATCGTAAATCGCACCAATGGTATGCGTGCCGGCGGAGAGATTGGTTAGAATCGCCGACGCTTGCGCCTGCGTTCCAAAAAGTCCTCCCACCTGCAACGCTATCGGCGCGCCCTACGCCGCGCCATCCACAGTGAATTGAACAGTCCCCGTGGCGGAAGCAGTTCCCGTTGCACTTACAACCGCGTGCACGCCTACCGATTGACCGGTCGGCACGCTGCTGGAATTTGCCCCCACCACCACAAACGGCGCGCCCTTGCTCACACTGAACACAACCGCTGCAGACGAGCCCGGCTGGAAACTCGCATCCCCGCCATACGAACCGACCAGCGAATGTGTTCCCGGTGCAAATGAGTAGCCGCTTCTGCCGCCCGTGGGAACGGTAACTTTTCCGTCAGCGGTCAGTTCATAAGTGCCGACCGTGGTCCCCCCGTCGATCAGCGTCACGTTGCCCGTCGCGATTCCCATGCCCGACACGCCCGCCGGACTGACCACAACATTCAGCGGAGCCCCGTATGCCGCCGCGCCGCCTTGCAATCCGCTAACGTTCACCGAAACGTTGCTGGCTTCCGCCAAAATATTCACAGCCACACTCGCCGAATCACTCGGCGCAAACGTCGCGTCGCCCGCATAGTGCGCCGAGAGGTTGTAGCTGCCGCCGGGCAAATCGCTCACCGTGCCGGAAAACGCCCCATTCGCCAGCGTCAGCACATCGGGAGCCGCGCCCGCCGCCCCAGTCCTCAGCGAAAGTTTGCCCGTCGGTGCGCCGCCGGTCGCCGCGGAAACGGCGCCTGTCACGCTCACCGGCATTCCATGTGTGAAGCTCGCCGGCAACTGCAGCGTAGTCTGCGTAGCCGCGAGCGTGGCGGTGTTCCAGAAATTCGCCAGGTTTGTGGCGTTCACCGAACCAAGCCCTGTAGCCAGGTCGTACCCCGCTCCCGTCACGCCACCCGCAAGCACACCGTTCAAATCACTCTGCTGCGAAGAACATCCCGGCGAACCGCCTGCGCACGGAACGGAATTATTCCCCGCCGTGATGTCGTAAAACACACAAGAATTTTGCGCCGTAGGATTCGTCTGCGCGGATGAACTGCAACTGTGTGTCTGCGCCAGCTTGTAAAGCGTGTAATTGATTTGCCCCTGATACGCACCGTTTTTCTCTTCCACCAGCGCCAAAATTCCCGCCATCGCCGGCGTGGAGACCGAAGTCCCCCCGACCAGCGTAAGCCCCACCACCTCGCCCTGGCCATTGATCTGACAGGCGGCGCCGGTCGTGCTGTTGCAGTACACGATATCGTCGTGGCTCGCAGCCGCGGCCAGCGACACATCCGGCAAATCCCGCATGCCGTCCGCGGGCACGCCGGGCCCGGTCTGCCAAGAAGGTTTCGCGTAAAGCGTGCTCGCGCCCCCGCTCCCTGCCAGCAGGCTGAAATTTCCGGCGCCAAATACACAATTCGTCGCCGTGGCAGTCTGCCCCGGATCGCAGCTTTCATTCCACGCCGCTTCCGGAATGTAGCCGAGCGCCGACGAAAAATTCGCGTTGTTCGATCCCCAATACGTCGAAGGGTTCGCCACGTCCGCGAATTGCGTTCCTCCCACCGCCACATTGTAGGGCGTCGCCGCCGCGCCATTCACCGCCGGCCCATGCGTGGCGGGAAGTCCTGCGGTCGCAGAGTCGCAGCCCGCCGCGCCGTTATCCCCAGTGGCCACCAACACGGTGATGCCTTCGGACGCCGCCTGCTGCCACAGCGAATTGTAAAATTCACTTTGCGTCGGCGTCAGCAACACCTCGCAAGCGCCATAGGTGTAAGTCAGAATCGGCGCAACTCGGTTGTCGATCGCATACGCCGCCGCAAGGTCCACGCCGCTCGTTGTGTCCGTGCTCCCCGCCACCATCAGGTCAATGGTTGCCCCCGGCGCAATCGCTCCGGCCCATTCCACATCCAATTCCGCTTCCTGCATGTCCACCGGACCAACAACGCCGGGGTCCGGGCCGCTCACGATGTAATTCGGGTCATGTTGCTGCGATGCGATGAAGATCTGGCGAAACGCCTGCACGTCCGGAAGTTCAATCTGCGATTGCGCCGTGACTGCGATGGCGATTCCCGTGCCGTCAACACCGCCGCTCAAAAGTCCCTTGGTGTTATAGATGGCCGAAAAATCCCCCGGCGCAAGGTAATAGACATTCGTCTGCCCGCTCGCCGTGAGATTCGGCTGCACCCGCATCGCGGCCGCCAGCAGCCGCGATGGCCGCTTGCCAAAATTATTCAGCGAAACCACGCCGCGCGAAATCGCCGCGAATTGCGCGGGAATCGCGATGTCCGTCGCATTCGCCAGATATTTCTTTCCGCCCCATTCGTAATAGTGCAGTTCCGTGTGGAACGCGCCCTCCACCTGTTGCGCGGTGCCGCTGAACTCCACCCACAGCCTGCTTTGCGACGCCGGCGCCACCTGGAATCCGCTTTTCTGCAGCCATTGCCGCACGGCTTCCGTATCGGTATCCGCCGCGCCAAACCGTGCCCCGAATTCCGCGGACACCAGCCAGTGATGATATTCCGGCGAGCGTCGATTCTGCTGGTCGTCCAGGAATTTCAGAAGTGCCTGCTGCTTTTGCAGCGGAGGGGAAAGCACCAAGACCATGCGCGCCAGGGCCCGTTCTGGTTCCACGCGGCCAACGTCGGTTGCAAAAGACGCCAGTGCCGCTGCGCTGCGCTCGATTCGCGCCAAGGCCTGATCGTTGGCCGCGTTCTCAACCCGGGAAGGCCGCTGGGCAAAGGTGAAACTTCCTAAGAGCAGGCAGCAGATCCCAAGAGGGACGTAGCAGTTCGGCTTACGCGGTACGCGCAACTCTGTCCACCTTTTTCAGGCCCGGGTAAAACCTGCGCACTGGGTGGGCGGAAACAGTGCCATCTAGGTTGCAAAGCAGGGAGCCGCGAGAGTTATCCCCGAGAGAGGGACCCTGAACACCCGCTAGTCTATCTACCTCCTAAATTCCTCACAATTGTCGATTGAGTAATTCCGTTGCTATCTCGGTAACACGCAATCCCGCCCGCCTGATTTTTTCAGCGCGCCTTTCTTTTTCTGCGGGCATCTTATCTATGAGGCGGTTCCCCCATCGCCGCGCAACTCGGTGTACAATTCGCTGCACTCTCTTGGGGTCAAGCGGGCCGGCTGAATACCTTCCTTTTGTTCCGCACTCGCCTGAACTATCGTGCATTGGAAAGGGTTTCCATGTCTCCTCGCCAGCTTCTAGCCTTGTTGTGCGTGTGCTTTGCTCTCACCTTTGCACCTAGTTCGAAAGCCCAGACAAAACTTCTTCGCTTTCCCGATGTTCACGGCGACAAAGTTGTTTTCACTTATGCCGGTGATCTCTGGCTGGCCTCCACTTCCGGCGGCCTCGCCACTCGCCTGACCGCGCACCCAGGCATCGAAGTCTTCGCCAAGTTCTCTCCCGATGGCAAGTGGATCGCATTCACCGGGCAGTACGACGGCGATGAACAGGTCTACGTCATCCCAGTCACCGGCGGTGTTCCCAAGCAGTTGACCTTCTATCCCGCGCGCGGCCCGCTCACCCCTCGCTGGGGCTACGACAATCAGGTGTATGGCTGGACGCCCGACGGCAAGTCCATCGTGTTTCGCTCCCTCCGCGAGCACTTCGATCTCGGCGACAACCGCCTCTACACTGTTTTGCCCGAAGGCGGCCTCCCGCAGGCCCTGCCCATGCCCTTTTCCGGCGCCGGAGATTTCTCTCCCGACGGCTCCGAAGTCGTCTACTCGCCGCTCTTCCGCGATTTCCGCACCTGGAAGCGGTATTCCGGCGGCTGGGCCCAGCAGCTCTACATTTTCGATTTGAAAAGTCACGCGGCGGAAAAAATCACCGACGACCCGCGCGCGCACCGCGACCCTATGTGGGTCGGCGGCAAAATTTTCTATTCCTCGGACAAGGACGACACGCTCAACCTCTACGCCTACGACGTCAAAACAAAAAAGACCGATCAGCTCACCCACAGCACCAAATGGGATGTTCGCTGGCCCAGCACCGATCACAAAAATCAGATCGTCTATGAATCCGACGGCGAGCTGAATATCTACGACATCGCGAGCGGCCAATCAAAGCAAATCTCCATTACCGTCCCGACCGATGCGCTCGCCATGCGCCCCTCGCGCGTTTCCGCTGCCAGCAACATCGAATCCTTCAGCCTGAGCCCCAAGGGCGAGCGCGCCCTGTTCGTCGCGCGCGGCGACGTCTTCACCGCCCCAATCGAAAAAGGCCCGACGCGCAATCTGACCAACTCCTCGAACGCCCACGATAAGGCGGCCCAGTGGTCCCCCGACGGCTCGAAAATCCTGTTCATCTCCGACCTCGACGGCGAAGAAGAGCTCTACACGATCAGCCAGGACGGGTCCGGCAAGCCCGAAGAGCTCACCCACGGCTTTCACGCCATGCTCTATCAACCGCTCTGGGCGCCCGACGGCAAGCGTATCGCCTTCAGCGACGCCAAGAACAAGCTCTATGTCCTGACGCTCGACGATAAAAAAGTCACCACCGTCGCCGAAAATCCGCGCGATCGCGTCCACGATTACTCCTGGTCCGCCGATGGCAGTCATCTCGCTTACTGCCTCGACAATCCCAATGGTTTCAGCTCGCTCTATATCTGGAGCGCCGTCGACGACCGATCCCACCGCGTCACCGACGATTTCTTCAACGTTGGCGCCCCCAGTTGGGATACCGAAGGCAACTACCTCTATTTCATCAGCACGCGCACATTTTATCCGCAACTCAGCTTCATCGAATTCAATTACGCCACCAACCGCGGCAATTCCCTCTACGCCCTCGCCTTGCGCAAGGACACCAAGAATCCCTTCCCTCCGGAAAGCGATGAAGTCACCGTAACCAAGGAAGGCGAAGCCGGCTCCGATAAGAGCAAGGACGCCGACAAGGACAAGAAAGACGAGAAGAAAGACGCGAAGAAAGAGGAAAAGAAGGACGAGAAAAAGCCCGAGAAAAAGAAAGAATACATCAAAATCGACTTCGACGGCCTCTCCGATCGCGTCACCCGTGTGCCCGTGGACACGGACAATTTCTTTCGCATCGTCGCGACCAAGGACCATCTCCTCTATTCCCGCGACGGTGCTCCGTTCTACGGCCGCGACTCTTACCCGGACACCAACCTGATCCTCTTTTCGCTGAAAGACCGCAAAGAGACCACGCTGGCGGAAAAAATTGAAGGCTTCGACGTTTCGCAGGACGGCAGCAAAGTCATTGTCCGCGACGAATCCGGCTTCAAGCTCTTCGACGCCAAGCCGGAAGGGAAGGCTAGTCCCAAAACCATTTCCACTGCCAACCTCATGGTCGATCGCGTTCCCCACGAAGAGTGGGTCGAAATGTACAACGAAGTCGGCCGCCGTTATCGCGACTTCTTTTACGTCGAAAATATGCACGGCTACGACTGGAACTCCCTGCTTGCCCAATACCGCCCGCTGGTGGACTACGTCGCCCATCGCTCCGATCTGAATTACGTCCTCGGCGAACTCGTTGCCGAACTCAGCGTCTCCCACGCTTATATCGCCGGAGGCGACATTGAAATCCCCAAGCGGCCGCAGGTCGCTCTTCCCGGAGCGCGCATCGAACTCGATGCCGCGGCTGGCCGTTACCGCATCGCCAAAATCTTCCGCGGCCAAAATCAGGAAGAGATTTTCCGCTCGCCGCTCACGGAAGTTGGCGTGGACGTGAAAGAGGGCGACTATATTCTGACCATCGATGGCCAGGACCTCACCCCGAAGGACAATCCCTATCAGTTCCTACGCAACAAGGCCAATCGCCCCGTGCAGTGGACCGTGAATTCCAAGCCCACTCTCGAAGGCGCGCGCAAGATCACTTACCGGCCCATCACAAGCGAGACCAACCTGATTTATCTCGAATGGGTGAACCACAACCGCGAAGCCGTGGACAAAGCCACCGGCGGCAAAGTCGGCTACATCCACATCCCGGACATGGGCGATGACGGTATTCGCGAGTTCATCAAGACCTACTATCCGCAGATTCGCAAGCAGGCTCTGATTGTGGACGTGCGCGGCAACGGAGGCGGCAACATTTCGCAAATGCTGATTGAGCGTCTGCGCCGCGAACTTCTGGGCGTCGAGTACGATCGCCTGGACAAGCAGACGGAAACTTATCCGGACGGTGTCTTTTACGGCCCGAAGGTTTGTCTGATCAACGAAACCTCAGCCTCTGACGGCGACATCTTCCCCTACATGTTCCGTCAGGCGGGCCTTGGTCCGCTGATTGGCAAGCGTACCTGGGGCGGAGTTGTGGGCATCAGCGGGCGTGGACCGCTGCTCGACGGCGGCCAGGTTTTCGTGCCCGAAGCCGCCACGGGTTCCGTTGCCGGTCAATACGTCATCGAAGGCCACGGCGTCGATCCGGACATCGTCGTCGAAAACGACGCGGCTTCCGTAATTAATGGCCGCGACCCGCAACTCGAGCGCGGCATTGCCGAAATCCTGAAAGCCCTGCAGGCAAATCCCAAGGTGCTCCCGCCGCGTCCGCCCGACCCGGTGAAAACTCCCAAGCACGAGTCGCCCAAATAAGTGAGCGTTGTCTCTCGTGTGTGATCCAAAGTAAAAGCTGTCTTCCTGAGGCGACCCGACAGGGGTCGCCGAAGGATCTCAACTTAAAATTGATTTAGGAACTTGTGTGTGAACGATTCCGGGTGGAACCGGCGCGACCTCGCCGCTAAACATTCCCGCCGGAAATAATGATCCCGATCCGCGCCGGCGGTTTTCCTTTTCTTGTTCTCTGGTTTAACCCCGGCACTCCACCCGCACGCAACAGCGGCGCCAGCGCCACCGCGCTCGACGGCTCAATCACCAATTTCATCCGCTGCCCGACCAGTTGCATGGTCTCCACAATCTCTTTTTCGCTCACCAGTAAAATGCCCGCCAACTGCTTCTGCAGAATGGCAAACGTGCGCGCTGCCAGCGAAGCGCGCAACCCATCCGCGATCGTATCGCTCGATTCCATTGATTGCAGTTTGCCCGTCTTCAGCGAACGATAGGCATCGTCGGCAAGTTCCGGCTCGCATCCATAAACGCGAACTCCCGGATGCAGTCCTCTTGCACCGAGGCATGTTCCGCTCAAAAGCCCGCCGCCGCTCACCGGCGCCAGCACAGCGTCGAGGTCGGGAATCTCTTCGAGCAGCTCCTTCGCGGAGGTCGCTTGCCCTGCGATGATGCGGTCGTCATCATACGGATGGATCATCGCCGCGCCAGTTTCCGATTGGATGCGCTTTGCCGTTTCCGCCCGCGCGGAAACCTTGGGCTCGCAAAAGGTAATCTTCCCGCCATACGATTCCACCGCGCGGCATTTCACCGCCGGCGCATTCCGTGGCATCACGATCCACGCCGGAATCCCGCGCCACGCCGCCGCGCGCGCCACCGCCGCCGCGTGATTCCCGCTCGAATGCGTCACCACGCCGTGCGAAGCCTCTTCCTCGCTCAAGGAAAAAATTGCGTTGGTCGCCCCGCGAATCTTGAACGACCCGGTCTTTTGCAGGTTTTCACACTTGAAAAATAGTTCCGCGCCGCTCATCGCGTTCAGCGACCCGCTGGTCATCACCGGCGTCCGATGAATGCGCGGCCGGATCCGCTCGTGCGCCTCTTCGATGGTTTTCCACTCGATAGCGGTCCCCGAAAGGTCCGGGCTGGGGTTGGTGCTCGCCATACCCTCAGTGTAGTGCAATTTCAGCCCCGCAAACCAATACCCGTAACGAGAAGGTATCGGGTCGCCCCTTTTGGAGTGCGGGAGCGAAGCTCCCGCTTTTACGCCCTAATCCACTCCTCCCAAATCCAACTCGCACAATCAGTTACAGCGATCGCCCTCTACTCGCCCGCCGCAGGCGGAGCTCCTCCGGAACCTCTTGACCACCACGGCACGGGTGTTACTCTTAAGGTTCAGAGGCCTGCATGAGCGCGTGCCCCTCCCTGCTGCGCGCACGAAAAACGACATGGCTCCTTCCGAACGCCGACATCTTGAGCGTTACCGCCTGCGCATTCCCCTGCGCTTCCGCACCATTAATCTTGCAGGCGACAAAAGCGAACACTTCACTGAGGCCATCAACGTCTCACGCGGCGGTTTTTTCTTCGTCACTTCCGCTCCTCTCCAGGTGGGCATGCCCATCGAGGCCACCATCAAAATGCCACCCGAAGTTACCGGCGGTGAGCCCGACGAAACTCATTGCAAGGCGAGAGTTGTGCATGCAAAGGCGGATTCTTACAGTGACGGCCGCATGGGCTTCGGCGCGGAAATCGAGGCTTACCTCGAGCCCGACAAGCCAAAGGCCCCCGGCCCCGAACTCGTCAAACCGGCCGCCCCGAAGTCCCCGAACAAATCCTGAACTCCATGCAGCGGCCGCCTTCCGCCTGCCCGTCCTGCTTGCCGCAGGCAGGCGCAGGAGGGAGCCGGGCGTCTTCCAGTGGCACAGCCACCGCCGCCCCATCCCGCGAATTTTGCGGGATGATTCCTGGCTGTGCTCTTGGGTTTCTCTTGCCGTTGTAGCGCCGGCATCCTGCCGGCCAGCCCCACCCCAATCTCTCCAACTTCTTCATCGCGCGATGTTGATGGTGGTCTTTCCCGCGCCCACATTATCAAACCGGTCATAAGCCCGAACCGCAATCGTGTGCTCCCCCGGCGCCAACCCCCGCACGGTAAAGCTATAGCTCTCCGTCTTGCTGTCGCTGATCCCTTGCACCGGAGCCAGCAAAATCCACTCCCCGCCGTCCACGCTGTATTGCGCCTTCTCGATGCCACTCGTCGCATCCGTCGCAGTGAACTGGAAATCATACGCAACGCCCATCGAGCGGTCCGCATTCATCCCCGTCGCGCTCCCTTCCAGCTTCTGAATCACCGGCGGCGTGTTGTCAATCTCGAATCGCTCGCTCTCGCGCTCCGTCTTCAGCGCCGAATTCGGCGGATTCGAAGGCAAATCGCTGGCCACAATCTTCAGGTAGTACGCCCCGTCCGGCATCGCCGTGGCGTCCCATGAATAAAATCTCTGGTCCAAATTATCTTTCAGCAGCAGCCAATCGCGCTGATTTTCCCCGCGAAAATAAACGGCATAACGCAGTTCGTCGTCATTGTCGTCGTGCGCCGCCCACAAAACTGTCTCGTAGCCTTTTTGAGAGATGCCCTGCGGCGGCTGATCAAACTTGGTGGTCGTCGTGGTAATCACCGTGCCCGTCGGGTTGGGCGCCGCGGGCTGCTTCAAACTCACATTCGCTGCCTGTCCAGTAATCACAATCATCGTCTGCGCCCGCGTGCCCGGCTCCTGCAGCGCAATTCCATCAATCACCGGCGCAACGTTTTTCGGCAAGTACGCCGCGCTCACCCAATCGATCCCGTCGCCCGGCCGCCCGTCATGAATCACCGCTTTCCACTGCAGAAACCGCGCCGCCGGCGCCTCAATCTGCGCACCCGGCGTGGCATACGGCCCGAACCACCGCGACCACTCTTTCCCCGGATCCTCGGTGTTCCCGCTGCGCACAAAAAATTCCAGTCGCGGCTCCTTGCTCTCTTTTCCCCCCTTCGCCGTGGCGCTCATCGCCGGCGGACCCCACCATTCAATGTGTCCCCACTGCGAAAAAAGTTTCGCGTCAAACGATTGCGACTCAAACGTGCCTTCCGATTCATACTCGGGCCCCAGCGAAAAAACTTTCCCCGGATTCGCCGTGCATAAATACACCTTTCCGCCGCTCGTCCGCGAAATCCCTGTGATCTGCGACGATCCCGATTTCGCCAGTTGCGCATACACTCCGCGCCCGTCAATCACCAGCAGCGATCCGCTGTTTCCCGTCCCGGCAAGCAACCGGCCGTCCGAGTTCAATCCCAGCGCATAAACAATCTCGTCTCGCGAACTCCAGATTTCCTCCGTCGCCCCATCCACGGAAATCCTATAAATGCTGCTCGAAATCGCCTGCGGAAACGCCAGAAACGGCACGCCTCCTTGCACCACACCCGGAGTCACGTTCGTAATCGTCGTCGTGCCCTGCGAAGTCGTGATCACGGCCGAAGGCGCCGGCATTCCCGGCCGGTTCTTCTCCCCAATCGCCGCCACATACAACGAGCCATCCGACGCAACCGCAAGCGAAGTCACTTCGCGTTTCGACGTCTCATAAATCACAAATCCGTCCGCAACACTCTCCTCCGCCGTTTTCCTCTTCGCGGCCCGCTCCGCGCTGCGCGTAACGCGCAAAATCCGCCCGTTCGGCTCCGTCCCCGCCAGCAAATTGCCTTTGCCGTCGAAGCCCAGCACCTTGATGTGCGCTTCATCGCTCGCGTAGTACAGCTCGCCCTTTCCATCGGGGGCAACGCTGTAAACCTGCCCTTTATCGCCCGTCGCTACATACAACGTGCCGTCTTTCCCAAACGCCAGGTCCCAGATGTATTTCGCCTTCGGATCGAAAAACACGCTCTTCTCGCCCGAACCCGAAACCTTATAAACCTTTCCATCCGGCGAAGTCGCCACATACAACGCGCCCTTGCCGTCAAACGCAATCGACTGCACCAGCAAATCCGTCGATTCGAACACCGTCTTCGGTTTTCCGCCGCCCTCAAACCGGAACACCTTCGCCGGCGATCCGCCGCCCGCATACAGGGCGCCATTCGCATCCGTCTTCAAAGACCACAAGTACGACGCGTCCGCATCCGCCAGCAGCGAGAATTTCGGCGCCAACTCCAGATGCCCGTCGCTGCGTACCGCCACGCCCTTCGCTGTGCCTTTCTGAAACTCTTCATACGTGGATTGCCGCCACCGCCGCGTGTGCTCTGCCAGCAGGGAAGTAGCCGCAATGCCAAACAGCACGCACGGCACGATAACGCGATAAAAGCGCTTTGACATAGAGAAGTTCACCGGATTTGCAAATTCAATGAGATCAGCCCGGAGACCGGGCCGCCCAGCATGATTGATGATTCACTGGCCAGCGATTCGCGCAGCACCTGCACGCTGCCCGGCCCCGGCCGCCCGTCCACCACATTAATCTGCGACAGCGGCACGTTGGGCAATTCCTTGTCGTCCCACACCAGCGTTGGCGCCGGCACAAACAGGCCCACGTACAGCCTGTCGTTATGCCGCTCGCGATTCATCAGCGCGATCAACTGATCCAGCCCGTCCGACCCGCCACCGCCGGCCATGCCGCCAAACACAAATCCACGCGACGCGCGGTTCATCCAATCCGCATCGCTCACCAGCACGCGCAGCGTGGTTCCGCGCGCCATCTGATCCGGCACACGCACCGTGGTTTCTTCAATCCGCGCCGCCCCGCGGTAAGGCCGCAGCAGCACGCGCACCTTCAATGTTTCCCCCGGCGCTGCTTCGCCCTTTTCCAGCCACGCGCTGTCCACCGTGTACGACTGCCGCCCCGGCATGCTCTCCACGCGCAGCGTGATGTGCTCCACCGCCGGAATTTCAAAATTGTTCGTGAAGAGCCGTCCGAAAACATTCTGCACCACCAGTGCAATCGGCAAGCTGTCCGGCGCCATCGTGTCCGTCGGCGCAACCGTATTTTCGATCTGCACCGGCACGTGGCCCTTCAACCGGATTTCCCCGGTCAGATGCAGCGTGGTGCCCTCGCCGTACAAATAATTCTGGCTCACGCCGTTGAACGTCGTCAGCGCCACCAGCAGCGGCGTCAGCTTCGGATGATTCACTACTTCGAAGTGCAGCTTCTTCTCCGCGCTGCCATTCGCAAACGTCAGGTCCAGCGGAATCATCGCCGGCGGCGCGCCCAGCTTGCCGGTCACCGCCGTCAAATGATCTCCGGTAATCGTGCCGATCGCTCCGCCCATGTTCACTATCTTCGTCGACGAAAGTTCCGAAGACAGCGTGGTCACCACGCGGCTGCGCGCCATCGGCATCTGCACGTCCCCAAAATTCAGAAACGGATGCCCGCACAAATACACTTTGTCGCCGCGCACCGCCGTCACCGTGCACGCCGAATTGATCGAAGCGTCCCCCTGGACCAGCACCATCCCAGCCATGTCGCCTGCCGCCAGCTTCCCATCATCCGGCCGTGCTTCCGCCGTCCCGCCTTGCGCGGCCACAAATCCATAACTCTGCAGTTGCGTAGCGAAGGGTTGCAGCGCCGACGGCTGAAATCCGGAAAACACCAGCGGTGTTTCGATCGGCTGCAGCGCCGCGCCGCTCGGCAATCCACCCTGCGCCATGGCCGTGTTGGGCAACGCAAATTGCCCCGCGCCCGGACCCATTCCGGCGCTCTGCTCCGGAGGGTGCAAAATGTCCTCAATCGGCGTCACGCCAGCCAGCGCTTCCTTCGTAAAAATTCCCAGTTTCAGCGAAAGCGCCCCCGCCAGCTTGCCGTCCAGATACACCGGGCTGCCGCTCATTCCCGCTACCACGCCCGTGTGCTCAACCTTGGGCCCCTTCAACTCCACCAAAATGATCGACTGCTTCGGCCCCATGAAGTTCGGCATCACCCCAACCACCACCAGGTCAAACTTCTCCACTTGGTCCCCGGCGAACACGGTGTAGGCATACCCCTGCATCCCCGCCCGCACCTGCGAAAGCGGCAGGATCTCATTCGACTCCGGCGGAGCCGCGGCAAGCGGCACGCCCGCTAGCATCACCAAAATCAGAAGGAAATACGCGAAACGCTGGGAAAGACGAGCCATAAGCAGAGGAACGATCCCCCAAACCGTGAAGCAACGTGAGCGCCCATGATACCGGGCGGGCCAGTGGTACGCAATTCAACCGGCTGCGTAGCCGGCCTAGTCCCGATGACTTAGACGTCCTAGAACTCGATACAGTTGCGTTCCACTTCGGTTGTGTGGCCCTTAGGGAGTGTGGGAGGATGATTCAGACCAAATCAGGAGGAACCCATGTCCGAACCGACAAAAGAAGAACTATTGGCGCGCATCGCCGAGCTCGAGAAGAAAACGGAAGGCCGCAAAAAGGGTGCTTTGGAATTTCGCGTCGGCGAAAAGGGCGGCGTCAGCGTCTACGGCCTGGGCCGCTTCCCAGTCACGCTCTATTACGAACAGTGGGTCCGTCTCCTCGACATGGCCAAAGACCTCCGCGAATTCCTAGAAGAGAACAAGCCCCGCCTCAAGCTCAAGGAGCAGTAGCGGCCTCCGCGCCGAGGGACGGAGCTGCGATTCAACCGGCTCAAGTCTCGGCTGCCGATTTATGAGCAGTTAGGTGTTTTTCGTTTCGCGAGATAGTCCCTCGCCTCGCGAATGTCCGCGGATTCTTCCCCGCCGCTCGAAAGTGTGATGGCCGCTTCGTACCAGAATAGAGCCTTCTTGGAATCTGTCGGAGTGCCTAAACCAGAATAAAGGCGGCCCAATTCCATGCGCGCGGCAAATGCATCAGAGCTGTCTGAAGGCCTTGCAACGGCCTCAAGAAGCCGAACCGCCTCAACCAAATTCTGGGCAATTCCTAACCCTTTCGCGTGCATCACTCCCAAGTTAAGGACTGCACGTGATGCACCCTGAGAAGCGGCAGCGGATAAGAACTTAAATGCAGCCGAATAATTAATTTCCACTTCGTACCCGTAGAGGTAAGCAATTCCGAGCAAAGTCTGGGCGGGACAGCTTCCGGCCTCAGCCCTTCGCTGTATTTCCTCCATGTCCAAGGGGATACCTCTGCAGTTGAATTCGCGCCGCTCAGTCGTGATGGTGCATCGCGAAAATCTTCTCCGTCGAATCCTCGTACGGATACACGTGCGCCATCCATCCGAAAATCACCGGATGAAATTTCCCGCCCGCCGCATCGCACGCTTCTTGCGTGGTGATCGATCCGTGCAACCCAAAAGTCGTGTAATCGGCCGTTTTCCGCTGGTCCCGTGGCGGCATGCAAAGATTCGTGTGCAGGTGCCAGGTCGCCACGCTCAACGGCACACGCTCGTTTAACTGCTCCTCGTTCGCGCGCTTCGGCATCGTGTACATCGCGCCAACCAGTTCGTAACCATCCGCGGTTTTCTTGTAAAGCAGGGAAGTCGGCCGCGCGGGATCGAACGTGAACGCTTCCAGAAATCCATTTCCATAATTCGTGAAGTGATACTCCGGCTGCGGCAGGTTCGGCAGGAAAATCTTGTAACCCTCGTTTAGCGCCACATGGTAGTCCTTGTATTTCGCAATCCCCGCGCGCAGCTCCTTCACAATTTCATTGGCCCGCTGCACATCCGCCGCCGTCTGCGGCCGCGCCAAAGTCATGTGCATGTGCGGGTGGTCGCCGTGATGCATGTGCGCCATGTCGTGCGTCGCGGCGGACTCGGTCGCCTTCTCATCTCCCATGTCCATGGACATCCCGGGCATTTTGCTGTGATCCATCGCCTGCCCTTGTTCCTGAGCCTGCTGCGCCATCGCGCCGGAATCCCCTGACGTCTCCGCCATCACCGGAGGCCGATGATTCGGAATCGCGGCAAGCACCACGCCCACCAGAAACAGCGCTCCGAAGCCGATCGCGGCCTTGGTAATCAATTGCATAAACGCATTACGCGGTGACATGACTTCTCCTCACAATCTCCCGGGCATACCGCCCTCCATTGATAATACGAGGCCCTCCTCCGAAATCTTTCACCGCATTTCGCCTCGTGTTCTCCGAAAAAACTGTCCCCCCGTACAGGCCCCTTTTTTGAGTGCGAGAGCGTAGCTCTCGCTTTTACGGTGTAAACCCCAAATCGCTACACTAATTGAAGCACCGATCTCCCCTCCTCTCAGCGAACTCTGCGCTCTCAGCGCCCTCTGCGTTAATTCCGTCTTTATCTTTCTCCGATCCCACATCACAATCTGCCCCTCCACCCCATGCTAAAATTGCTTAGCCAATGAAAACCGAAACCATTCACCCCGCAAAATCCCTCTCCGGCCCCCTCGAACTCCCGGGCGACAAATCCATCTCCCATCGCTACGCCATGCTCGCCGCCCTGGCCGACGGCACCAGCGAACTGCGCAATTTCGCCGCCGCCCACGATTGCCACAGCACCCTCGGCTGCATGAAAGCGCTCGGCGCCGACATCAAAGTCGAAGGCACCACCGTCAAAATCACCGGCCACGGCCTGCGCGGCCTGAAATCCAGTTGGCGTTCCCTCGACGCGGAAAACTCCGGCACCACCATCCGCCTGCTCTCCGGCATCCTCAGCGGCCAGGACTTCACCACCAAAATTTCCGGCGATGCCTCACTCCAGAAGCGCCCGATGAAGCGCGTCGTCGCCCCGCTCCGCCAGATGGGCGCCGACATCCGCGCGAAGGACGACAATTTTCCCCCGCTCGAAATCCACGGCGGAAAACTCCGCTCCATCCACTACGAAATGCCCATGGCCAGCGCGCAGGTGAAGTCGGCCGTTCTTCTAGCAGGTTTATATGCGGAGGGAATTACCCAGGTCACGGAACCGGCGAAGACCCGTGATCACACCGAACTCGCCCTCGAAGAGTTCGGCGCGCACATCGAAAAGCGCGGCCGTACCATCGCCATCCAAGGCCACGCCGCCAACGACGGAAAAGCCGTCCTTCAGCCCAAGTCGCTCGACGTACCGGGCGATCTTTCCTCCGCGGTTTTCTTTGTCGCCGCGGCATCGCTTTTGCCCGAATCAAATCTGTACATCGCCAACGTCGGCCTGAATCCCACCCGCTCCGCCATCCTGGATTTCTTTCAGCAGATGGGCTCGTCGGTCAGCGTCGTGAATTTACAGAGCTGGCGCGGCGAACTCATCGGCGACCTCGCCGTGAAAGGCGCCCAACTCAAAGGCGGCGTGATTTCTGGCGAACTGGTTCCCCTCCTGATCGACGAACTTCCCATGCTCGCCGCTCTCGGCCCCTATACCGAGCAGGGAATTGAAATTCGCGATGCCGGAGAGCTCCGTGTGAAGGAAAGCGACCGCATCGCCGCGCTCGCCGAGAATCTCAAGCGCATGGGCGCCAAAGTCGAAGAACGTCCCGATGGCCTCCGCGTCGAAGGCCGCGGCGCCGGCAAACTCCATGGCGCCGAAATCGATCCCCGCGGCGACCACCGCATCGCCATGGCCTTCGCCGTAGCCGGCCTCGCCGCCGAAGGCGACACCCGCATCCTCGACGCCGACTGCGCCGGCGTTTCGTATCCAACATTTTTCCAGGAATTGCGACGCTTGGCCTCGAGCTGAACCGCTTTATTGTTCAGTGGGAAGAGGAATCACGCGAGGCGGCTGCGGCGGTGCTGGCGGGCTCGGTGGCGCTGGCAGAGCCACAGAAGTTCGGTGCAGAGAGATATTCCCATAACTCGTCTTCATCGTGATTTTCGGCCCTTTGCCGGTGCCGAATTTGCCCGCAAGATGAGAGTCTCCTGATCCTGTCTTTGTTGCAGTGAGTCCCGGGAACTCCGAACTGATCTCGCAATTCCGGCAATCCGCCACAATTTCAAAGCTCGCGCTGCCCGGCACCGTCAGGGCGATTTCCGAAGAAGAGTTCGTGATCTGAACATCTTCCTTGGGGGCCGAAGAAAATCTTACGCCGATGGACGCGTTGCGGTTGTCAATGTTCACCTTGCCGCCCGGATTTTCCACGTTGATCTCGGAATCCCGCGTCCGCAAACTCAGATTCCCCGGCGCATCCACAATGTCCATGTTTCCGGAGCCGGTTTCCATGTGTCCCGCCAGCGCCGAAAGTGTTAAATCGGTTTTGGGTGAAACCATGCGCACTCCCTTAACGGCCTTCTCCGCGCGCACCGGCCCGTAAAAATCTCCCTCCACCGTCAGGCTGCCCGCCGTGTCGTTCACTTCAATCTCTCCGCCCTTACCCGAAATCTTCACGTCGCCTTTGGTGCTGGAAACTTTCGCATCGCCCTTGCGCATCTCCACGTTCACGTCGCCCGTGGTTCCGCGCACATCCACGTCTCCTTTCATATCCGTGATTCCCACATCGCCGGAAATTCCGGACACAGTGACGTCGCCCTGATCCGTCTTGACCGACAAAACCGATTTCTTCGGGATGGCCACTTCCAGATCCACGCCTATCCGCGAACTTGAAAGATCGTAGCCGCTGGGACGCACTTCGTACCCATCCCCATTCTGCTCGATCGTTACCTTAATAGGCTCGGCAATATGGGCCGCATCCGTCTCGCTCCAGGCGTGCACCGTTTTTTTCGCCGTCACGCGAATCTCTCCGCTGTCCGAGCCCCGCACGGTGATATCTCCGTGCCCGTTGCGCACCATCACTCGCGCATTCGCGGGAATTTTCTTCGGTGCCACGTCAAGGTCGTAACTGAAGGATTCACCAGGTTCGAGAACCGCGCCAAACTTTTGCTTCGTGCGGTCAGCCAACGCCACAATGGCCACCAGTGCCACCATTCCTACCACTAAACCAGCTTCGTTGCCGGTAACACGCCCGCCGTCGCTCCCGCCAAACCGCCGCCCCGCGGTCCGCTCATAGAGCTTCACCGCGCCCCAGAAAATGATCATCAGCGGCCACCAGCGCACGAAAAAACCGTGCAGATCCAGGTGCCCGTAATTGTGCAGCAGCACCAATACCCCAACGGAAATCAGAACCAACCCGGAGAAAAGACCGCTGCTGCGCGCTGGAGTGGCCATGGACGATTATTGTCCCTGCGATGAATAAGGAGTTTGCGGAGTGCCCGCGCCAGGCGCTGGCGGAGCGGGTGGCGCAGGCGGCACGCCCAGCGGTGGCGGCGGATTGACATGCCCCTCGCGCGAAGCCATCGAACTGGCCAGGTGCAGCAAGCCGATCACGATTAATATCACCGGCCAGGTGCTCCCAAAATAAAATCTCCCGACGTGCATTTCATTCAACAGCCAGAGAATTCCCAACGTGATCACCACGGCGGGCCCCACCAGGCCTCGAATCGTGCAACTCTGGCAGTGACACTTCAGCTGGGCAGCCATCCGCGCCTCCGTTCAGCTCTTTCCACTCACGCGATTCTTCAACATGAAAAACCCGATCCCGATCAGCAGCAGCGGCACAAAAATCTGCCGCACTCGGAAAAATTCGAAGAATCCGAAATTGTTCAGCAGGAACAGCGCGCCAATCCCGATCAAAATAATCGGTCCCAGCGGTCTCTGCCCGCTCCAGTTTTCAAAGGGATCCGCAAGCGGCTGGCCGGTCGCCCGCGCCTTGGCCGAACGCATCGCGTCAATCGCCATGTAGAAGGGAAATACCGCCAACGCAAAAATTAACAGGCCTTGGATGCTTTCGCCGAGGTCACTTGCGATTCCCAGAATGATCGCGCCAAAAATCACCACATGGATAATCGCCTTGTTGTACTCTCCGTTGTAAATCGCCCCAAGTCCTGGAATGAAGCCCAGCAAAAACGCCAGCACTGGAGCATTGCCTTGCCTCTGCGCCGGCGTTACAGGCGGTGCAACCCCCCCCGGATTCACGGCAGGCACACCAGGCGCAACTCCCGTCGCATTAGGCGCCGCAACAACCGGGGCCGCCGGCGGCAATCCCACGTGCTGCGCCAAACAATCTTCGCAATAAAGAACGTCCCTCACCCTGTGGCTGCACGCCGCGCACATCGCCTTGCCGCAATTGCGGCAATACCCCGATGCCTCCGTATCCGCATGCACCGCACAGTTCATCGAACGCTCCTCTCTCTCAGCACGGGAAACTCCGCCGCCAGCATTTCCAGTTGCCGGCTGATTTCATTCGCGCGGTTCTGCTGCCGCGGTTGCGATGGCTTGTGGTCATCCGTCTGCCCCGGAATCTTTTCCGGCGAAGACTTCGGCAGCATCTCTTCCGGCGTCGTCTGCAAATTATTTTCGTCCTGCCGCAGGCGAGACTGAATCTCATACACCACGCGCAAATCGCTCACATATTTCACGCTGCGCGCAAACACCAGGTGCGCCTGCTGGTCCGCTTTGTGATAAATCGCCGCTGGTTGCAGGTCGGCCAGCTTTGGCTTACGCAACGAAAACCCCGAAGCGCTCACCAGAATAATCAGCGTCGCCAACACGCTCGCCGCCCCATACGCAAACTTCGGCGTCGTCAGTCCACGAATCGCGTTCAGGAATCCTTGCCAGCCTGTCACCGTCTCCCGTGGTCCCAACGTCTTGTCCAGAATCGCGTACACCAGTCGCGGCGGCGTCTCCAGTTCTTCCATCGCATGCATTCCGCCAACCATGCTGCGCACGCTCGCCACCAGCGGTGCGCAGTCCGCGCACGAGTTCGCATGCGCTTCAAACGCCGCGCGCTCCGGCCCCTGCAGCAGCCCTTCCAGGTAATCGCTCAACCGCGCTTCAACAAGATCGCAAGTCCAGGTCATGGCTTGCCCCCTGCGAACGAAGTAACCTTCGTCCGCCCAAACATAAACTCATCAAAACTCATCCGCTTCCTCATGCCGGCCGCACTCCCATTTGCTGCAAAATCCGCGCCAGCTCAATTCTTCCACGATTGATCCGCGACTTCACCGTGCCCGCGGGCACCGCCAGCACCGTCTGAATCTCCGCATACTCCAACTGCTGCAAATCCCGCAAAATCACCGCCTCACGCAATTCCGGCGAAAGCCGCGTCAACGCGCTCTGCACCTGCATGCTCAATTCGCCCAGCAGCGCCTGCTCGTCCGGCCGCCGCCCCGCCGATTCCTTGTTCTCCACCACCGGCATTTTGTCATCCAGCGAATCCGTGATGCGATCGCGTTTCGTGCGCCGGTAATGATCAATCAACAAATTCCGCGTCACGCTCGTCGCCCATGTCGCAAATCCCCCGTGCGCCGAGCGGTAACTCCCCAGCGTCCGGTATACCCGAAGGAACACATCCTGCGACAGATCCTCGGCTTCCGTTCGGTTGCCCGTGAACCGGTAGCAAATGTTAAATATGCGGCGCGTATGGCGGCGCACAAGTTCCTCCCAGGCCAAGCCATCGCCCTGGAGACATTGCTGGACCAGTTGGGCATCCTGCTCCAAGCTTCCTCAGCCCCATCTTCCAGACACCTGCTCAGGCAGTACCCGCAGGTGGGTTTTTCGGCCTGCCAATGTATGGAACGCAAAATGCACCGGAAATGTTCCCGCCTTGGAGGGCCGTCCCAACCGACCGTTTGGCTGGCATCTTACCCGCTCCCGCCCCCACTTACAACGCCTTCTGTTACAACCTGTTGGAAGCAAATTGCTTATCCCCGCTTGACGCCACCCGTCGCGCCCCCGTACTCTCCTCTCTCATGGCATTGAAGTCGAGGAAATCGCTGTTTGCCGCTCTGGGTATCCTTGTGGCCGGATACCTCTTTTATCATTTCCGCGGCAGTCTCCATCTCAGCCAGTTCAGCGGCGCCAAGCTTTGGGAAGCCGTCCGCCGTGCTAATTTCGTCTATCTTCTTCTGTCCGTCGTAGGAATCTACGGTTGCTACGCGCTGCGCGCCCTTCGCTGGCACAAATTCCAATCGCATTTGGGTCCCTCGAAATTCTGGAACATCTACCGCATGACCCTCGCTGGTTTCAGCGCACTGTTCCTTCTGGGCCGCGCTGCCGAACCGGTCCGCCCGTTGCTCATTTCGCGCAAAGACAATATCCCTCTCTCGGACACCTTTGGCATCTACGCGCTCGAACGTATCCTCGATGCTGCCTGCACTGCGGTTCTCGCCGCCGTCGGCCTCCTTATCTTCGAATCCTCGGGACACGTGGACGGACAGGGCGCCGGCCAGGCTTTCGAAAAAGGCGCTCGCACCGCCGGCACAATTTTTGCTCTTTTCGCCATCGTCGCCATCTCCGGCCTAATCTACCTGCGCCTTCACGGCTCCGCGCTCCTCGAGCGCCGCATGCAGGGCTGGCTCGCGCAGCACGGCTGGCGCGCAGGAGTAGCGCGCAATCTCCTGGGCTTCGTGCGCGGTGTGCAGACCGTCCGCAGTTGGGGCGACGTTGCCGCGGCGGTGATTTACTCCGCGTTGCACTGGCTCCTCGTCGTCTGCGTCTATCTCCTCGTGCTCCAGAGCTTTGGCGGAACGCTCGCCGCGCTGAAATTCTCCGATGCCGTGCTTATCCTCGTCTTCAGCCTCGTCGGCTCTGCCGTTCAGCTTCCCGGCGTAGGCGGCGGTTCCCAAGCGCTTTCCATCGTTGCGTTCACCAAGCTCTATGGAGTAGAACAGGAGCCGGCAGTGGCCGCCGCCATGATCCTGTGGCTGGTCACGTTCGCGTCGTGTTCGTTCGCCGGTGTGCCGCTCCTCATTCGCGAGGGCTGGTCGTTCGGCGAACTGAAACGCATGCGCCAGCGCGAAGACGAAGAAATCGATGCCGAAATGGTCAGCCAAGCTGCCACGAAGCATTTGTAGGGGCGGGGCTTGCTTGCCCTGAGTCTTTCTGAAGGGCTTGCGCCCTCCTGGGTTTTTCTGGCTCCCGTGGCACAGGCACTCTTGCCTGTGCTCTTGGGTTTCTCCTAATTTTCCTAGGAGGCCGAGGCTTTAGCTCCGGCGTCAGGTTGCGAGAACAAAAAAGGGCTTTCGCGTTTTTTGCGTCCGCCAGGTTTTTGGCGGAAGCCCCTGAAGTGAAAAAACGAACCACGGAGACATCCCCAATTGAAGTGCCCTTTCTGCGCGCATCTCGACGACAAGGTAATTGACTCCCGCGAGGGCCGCACCGGCGACACCATACGCCGCCGCCGCGAATGCCTCAAGTGCTCGCGCCGCTTCACCACCTACGAACGCATCGACGAAATTCCCTACATGGTCATCAAGAAAGATGGCCGCCGCGAACGCTTCGAGCGCCAGAAAATTCTGCAAGGCCTGCTGAAAGCCTGCGAAAAGCGTCCCGTTCCCACGCCCAAGCTCGAATCCATCGTGGACGAAATCGAAGGCGTGGTCCACGAAGCCACCGAAAGGGAACTAACCACCACCGAAATCGGCGAAATGATCATGCACCGCCTCAAAAAACTCGACAAAGTAGCCTACGTCCGCTTCGCCAGCGTCTACATGGACTTCAAAGACGTTCAGGAATTCATGTCCGAACTCAAAAACCTCCTCAAAGACCGCGCCCTACCCAAAAAATAATCCGCCGTCGCAGCAGCCAGCCTCACTCTTTACTCTTTGTGGCACAGCGATTTCTCGCTGTGCTCTTGCCTTTCTCTCCTCACTCTCCTTTCTTCTCCGCGCCCCCTCTGCCCTCGGCGTTTACCCCGACCCGGTCGGGGCGTCTCTGCGTTATCTTTTCTTCGCTCTAACGCGGGCGATGAAGGGCTTGCTCTTCCGTGATCTCTAAATCTCAGGTATGCTGTCGCCCGAATTTCTTATTTCGCTGATCTCAAAAAATCCAATGCTCTTCCTCCGCCACCTCGGCCGCCTGCTCTTCGCAATCGGCATCGCCGCCTTCGGCGCGCAATACCTCCTCTACGGACACTACCTCGGTGGCCTTCCACCCGTTCCTCCGTGGGCACCGGGCGGGTCCATCGGTGCCTACCTCGTTGGCGTTTTTCTGATTGTCGCCGGAGTCTCCATCGCCGCCCAATGGAACGCACGACTTTTCGCCGCGCTCCTCGGCACGCTCTTCCTGCTCTGCGTGGTCTTTCTCCACCTGCAACATTTCTCCGACGTCATCCGCAAAGGCAACGACCGCACCCGCGCCCTCGAACCCCTCGCCCTCGCCGCCGCTGCCTACGTCTTAGCCAGAACATACCCATTCAATCCTGCCAAATCCTCTGCCTGGCACTCCGCCCTGGAAATCGCCAGCAAACTCGCGCGCTTCGTCTTCGCTTTCGCGCTGATCATTTTCGGCTGGCAGCATTTCGAGTACGCCGCCTACCTAGCCACGCTAGTACCCTCCTGGCTTCCCGGTCACCTATTATGGATTTACTTCACCGGCGCAGGCTTCATCGCCGCCGGCGTCAGCATCGCCCTGAAATTCCTCGGAGGCCTAGCCTCCACCCTGCTCGGCCTCATGTTCTTTCTCTGGGTAGTCATCCTCCACGCCCCCCGCGTCTTCGCCAATCTCCACAACGCCGACGAATGGTCCAGCCTCTTGGTCGCCCTAGCCATGGCCGGCGCCTCCTTCCTCGTCGCCTCCACTCTTCCGAATCGTCCCTAGCGCGGGCGCAAAAATGTCGGCGCGCCGACATTTAGAGTATTACTTGAAGGTAACTAAGTAGCAACTAAATATTCGAACGGATTCGTGGATGTGTTGAACTGTAAGCGGTTAGCTCCCGGCATTCGAATGCAAGTTTTCCCAAAATGAACAGAGCGTTCGAACGAGACCACCTCGATGCAGCTATCCGGCTTGCCGCTCGGCACTTCCTTGCCAGCCGCCGGCCACTCGTGCACACCAATCGCCAGTCACCACTCACCAGTCGCTCGCCTGTCCGCCGTGCTAAAGTGGCCTTCGTAAGTTCCAATCTCCTTAGGGGAGTCCCTTGCATGCGTAAATCCGTCCTCTTGCTTTCCTGTTTTGTGCTGGCTGGCGGTGTCCTGCTCGCTGAAAAAACGCACGCGCCCAAGATCGATCCCCAGCGCATCCGTGCCACGGTCAAATACCTTTCGAGCGACGAACTCGAAGGCCGCGGCACCGGTCAGAAGGGTGGCGATGCGGCCGCCAACTGGATTGCCGAGCAGTTCAAGTCCTACGGCCTGAAGGCCGCCGGACCCAACAGCAGCTACTTTCAGGACGTGCCCATGGTGGGCGTTCGGTCTCTCCCTGCGACCACGTTTGCGTTTGTTCCCGCGAATGGCGCTCCCGTGGAATTGAAAAACCTAGACGATTACGTCACAAGCAACGAGACGCAGACCGAATCCGCCGATGTTGATGGTCCGATCGTCTTCGTCGGCTATGGCATCACTTCTCCGGAAAACAGATGGGACGATTACAAGGGATACGACCTGCGCGGCAAAGTGGCGCTGCTCTTCGTCAGCGAACCGGAGTCCAATGACCCCAATTTTTTCAAAGGCAAGGCCCTCACTTACAACGGCCGCTGGACGTACAAATTTGAAGAGACCGCGCGGCGCGGCGCCGTGGGTACGCTGATCATTCACCGCACGGACCTGGCCAGCTATCCGTGGGAAGTGGTCCGCAACTCCTGGGGCGGCGAGCGCTCGTATCTGAGGCTCGAAGGCACACCCAAGTTGGAAGCGGCATCGTGGATTCAACTCGAAGTCGCGCGCAAACTGGTGGCGATGGGCGGCCTGAATCTGGACGACCTGTATAAGCAATCGCAGTCGCGCGATTTCAAACCCATCGAATTGCCGGTCCATCTGAAGGCGCACGTCGTGTCGTCGATTCGGCCATTTGCCTCACGCAACGTGCTGGCAATGGTGGAGGGCTCCGACACGGATCATCGCCGAGCGGAGGCGGTTCTCTACACGGGGCACTACGATCACTTCGGGATTGATCTCGCGCGCGCCAAAGGCGATCAGATTTACCACGGAGCCGTGGACAACGGGACTGGCTGTGGCATTTTACTCGAACTGGCGCGCGTGTGGGCGGGAACGAAGCCTGCTCCGCCGCGCTCGATTTTGTTTGCGGCCGTCACCGCGGAAGAACAAGGCCTGCTCGGCTCCGAATACCTTGGCAAGCACCTCGAGCAGTTTCCCGTGCAACCTATTCTGGATTTGAATTACGACGCGCTCGCCCCGCTTGGCATCCCCGAAGAAGTCGAAATCAGCGGCGCGGAGCGCACCACGTTCTATCCTGACGTGGAAAAAATCGCCAAAGAGTTCAATTTAGCCATCAAGCCCGACGCGCATCCCGAAGCAGGCCACTACTACCGCTCCGACCACTTCAGCCTCGGCCGCGTCGGCATTCCCGCTTTCTCCATCAGCGAAGGCCTTAAATTCAAAGGCCACGACCTGGCCTGGGGCGAAGCGCAATCCAAAGACTACGTCGAGAACCACTATCACAAGCCTGCCGACACTTTCGTGGACTCCTGGGATTTCACCGGCGACGCCAAACTAGCCGCTTTCGGCTATGCCCTCGGCCAGGCCGCCGCCTCCCAACCCGCCGAAATCAAGTGGCTCCCCGGCGACGAATTCGAGAAAGCCCAAAAGAAATTGCACGCAAGGACTCCCCAAGAGTCGAGCTTGCTAGAAGGCACTGGCCTCGAGTTGACCTACTATGAACCGCTATACTATCCGCCACTCGCAAGGGCAACAAACACTCGGGGCAACGTACTGTTGCACGTCCGAGTGAAATCCAGCGGTGATGTTGGCGAAGTGAGGATTCTCCAAGGGCACAAACTGTTATCCGAACCCACCCAAAAGATTGTCTCTGCCTGGAAGTTTCAATCAATCTCAGAATCGAAGAGCTTTGATCTGACTTGTGAATTTGTTTCAGGCAGGAGCGGCGAAGGTTCAACTCCAGAATTAGTCGAGTTCGTTGGGCCGGGACATGTCCGAATCGAAACGTCAAAATTTGTGATAAATGATCCACCTGCAACACTTGGAAAGAAACACTAAGTATATGACGTTGAAGAACTACTTCGGCCAGACGCCTGCGGTGAAAGATCTCACCTTCGAAAAGCCGAGGCGTTCGTAGAGATGGACGGCGGTACGATTTTCGGTGGTGACGGTGAGTGTTAGTTCGCTGAACTTTTGTGCGCGCAATGTTTCGGCAGCGGTCATCATCAGGATGCGGCCGAGGCCGTGGCCCTGAAAGCCGGGCATCACACAGATTTGGGTGGTGTGGCCGACGCCGGTGGAAACTTCGCTGGTCAGAATCGCGCCGGCGAGTTCTTCGCTTTCCGGATGGTGGAGAACGAACGAAGCGTTCGGCAGAAATTGGCCGCAGCCGGGAAGCAGGATGATGTTCTTCAGGAACTTTAACGCGCCGTTCCGCGTACGGTATTGATCGTTGATGTCCCCGTCCACGTGATTCGCGTACGCCAGATAAATCAGCTTGGCGCACGGCTCGAAGTAGCGGTCGTGCCAGCGGTCGAGCCGCAAGCCGGAGTTCACGCTGGGCACGGGCTCGCTCTTCTTCAGAAGGTCCAGCAGCATGAACTGCCGCGTGTACAGCCGGAATCCCTGCTCGCGCAGCGCGCCATCCACCGGCCCACCGAACGGCATAAGCTGCGCTTCGATGCGATGCAACTGCGGCAGCGCGCGCATGCTGAACAGCATCTCGTCCAGCAAGCGCCGCCCGATCGGCTCCTGCACCTGGCTCGGCGAAACATAAAGCCCGCCGATCAATCCCTTGTAATCCTCGAGCACATAGAACGAGTATCCGACCGCGTGCCCGCCTTCAAACGCCACGCAGCCGGAAAGCGCGTGGGCATCCAGGAATCGCTTAATCAGGTCGAGCGCGCTGCGGTAATCCCAATGGAGTTCATCGCGCCAATGGCGGGCTTCCTCAAGCAGCAGCGGCTCAAGCTGGCGGACAGTCGTCTGGCGCAGGTCAATGATATTCATCGAAGTGGACAGCCGTGCTGCACGCCTGCCCACGTGACATGATAGCCGATTCGGGGGAACTCCTGCCAAATCAACCCGCGAAACCCGATACGAATCGGGCACATCGGGCCCAGAAGGGAAGTAAACGGTTGGAATTCGCATGCTACGATTCGGCTATAGCATTCAGGATTACAGCAACTAAGGCGGAAATGATAAACGCTGGCGCAGACCAGCCCCTGAACCCATGTCCATAGTTGATGAATTCCATTATCCGAGCCGCTGGTACACGAAGCTCCTGATCGTTATTCTGGCGTTCGTTTTCTTTGCCCTCCTGGCCACGGTGGTGATTTCGGGCGTGCTGACGTATTGGATCGTGAAGCCGCAGCGCACCAGTTCCGAAATTAATATGGCCAGCTTTCCCGGGCGTCCCGACGAAGTGGATTTTACTGTCGCCGGACTGGGGAACCGGCGCGGATGGTTTTTCCCGGGATTCCGCGGCGCGCCAACGATCGTCCTGCTGCACGGATATGAATCGAGCCGGGGCGAGTTGCTGACACTGGTTTCGGCGCTGCAGGATCACCGGTACAACGTGTTTGTGTTTGACTTCGCCGCGCACGGTGCCAACACTGGCGTTACGACCTTTGGGTATCGCGAGGCGGACGAAGTGCGCGCGGCGATTGATATCCTGGCGAAGCGAAATGATGTGGACGCGGCGCGTTTTGGATTGTGGGGCTACAACATTGGAGCGTATGCCGCGCTGCGCGAAGCAGAAAAAGACTCTCGGGTGCGCGCGCTGGCGTTGGATGCGGTGTACGACTATCCGAAGCAGATGGTAAAGATTGGCGTGGATAAAACCGGCGTGGGCGGATTTCCCATGGTGGTGAAGT
>JGI12635J15846_10000018_pt1 | contig 89065 bp, 59 predicted proteins | sample BlaSpr_A8_OM2_M2_FD_15846 | JGI IMG/M metagenome (IMG submission 15846)
GGCTTGTGGTCGGCGCTTGGTAGTTGGTGATGCTTGGTAGTTGTTGATGGATGATAGATCGCGGGTCGTGGGTAATCGTCGTGGGTAATCGTCGTGGGTGATCAGTGAGTGGGTGATCAGTGATAGGTAATCGCGCGGGCACGGGCAGAGATCAATCGTGAGTGCCCACTGGCAACTGCTCACTGGCCACTGCATCCTTGTCCAGTTGTAACCTTAAATTAATCATTTCGTCATGCCTCCGTAACAAGTCCCGTGTAAGTCTATTGGACTCTGTTGATTTCCAGGTTGTCTGCTATCTGTGACACATCTCGTTAGGGGCGAGCGGTCGTGGCGGGGCGGAGATCGATGCGAGAACCTGATTTCTCGTTGCAAGCAATAAATTGCGTGTGATCCGGCGGTTGAGTTGTGTCTGTCCGCAGTGGGAAACGCCTGCCAGTTGGGGCAAGTAGTAGGGGCGAGACCAGAGTCCAAAAAAGCTGAGAGCGGTTGATGCCGCGAAAGGGTGCAGGAATCGTGAGATTTCCCAGAGTTATTTTTTGCGGATTCATATTCACATTGATATTGGTTTGTGTCGTGAGCGGACCGGCTGCGGCGCGCGGCCGAGCCGGCATTTTTGGAATGCGGGTAGTGAATGGGGCGTTGGCGGAAGCAATGCTACAACAGGACGGCCTGCCGGATAACATTGCGTCAGTCAGTGGAACGGTGGCGGATGGATCGAGCAAACCAGTGCCTGGAGCAACGGTGACGGTGAAGAGTGCCGCAGGAGTGAAGCAATCGGCTAGGACAGACAGCAAAGGCAAGTTCTGGATTGGCGGGCTGGCGGCGGGAACGTATACGATTTCGGTGCGCGTGAAGGGTTTCAAGAACTTTGAAGTGGCGGATATACCTCTGGCGGCTGGCGATTCGGTGCCTCTAGATGTGCTGATGGAGCCTGGCGTTATGGAAGAGCCACCGCCGGACGAATCGGCGACTGCTCCTGCCGCGACGGCGGGAGCGAACCCAAGCGCCGCGGCGACCGCAACTCCCGCAACCGCAACGCAGGGCGCGCAGACTCCCACGCAGGCGACTCAGGGCACGGCGGCAGAAACGGCGCAAGCGCAGAGCGCGGCGCCGAGTTGGATGTATGTTGAACCGGTGGTGCCTCCGGCACCGCAGGGCGCGAAAGCGCCGAGCACCATACAAGCGACGGTGGAAAAAGCGCCGGCCGCGGTGACAGAAAAAACCAACAACGGCGGAACGACCGCAAGCGTTACCGGCAGCGTGACCGATCAGACGGGCGCAGTGTTGACCGGAGCGACGGTGACGGTATCGAGCGCCTCCGGATTCAAGCAGACTGGGACAACGAACGCGCAGGGCGTTTACACGGTAAGCGGATTGCCTCCGGGAACGTATGACATGGCGGTGACCGCGCCAAGCTTTAAGGCTTTTCAGACCTCAGGAATTGCTTTGGCTGCGGGCGATGTAATGCCGATGGACGCGATGCTCGAGACCGGCGGAGAAAAACAAGAAGTCAACGTAACCGCCGGCGGAGCGGCGCAGGTGGAAACGGAGAACGCGGAAGTTTCCGGAACCATCACGCAAAAAGAAGTGATCAACCTCGGCCTGAACGGCCGCAACTTCACGCAGTTGATCACGCTGACTCCGGGTGTGAGCAACCAGACGGGGCAGGATGAAGCGAAAGTCGGCGTGAACGGCAGCGTTAAGTACAGCGTGAACGGCGGCCGCGTGGAATACAACTCGTTCGAAGTGGATGGCAGCGACGTGCTCAACGCCGGACTGAGCGGGGCGGAGAGCACGCTGGTGGTTTATCCCAGCCTGGATGCGATTCAGGAAGTGAAAGTTCTTACGTCGAACTACGGCGCGCAGTATGGAAGAACCGCCTCTGGAACGGTGCAAGTAACGACGAAATCGGGCGGGAGCCAGTGGCACGGAAATGCGTATGAGTTTTTCCGTAACGAGGACATGAACGCCCGCAACTACTTCGACCAGACGCTGCACGCGCCGCTCTACCGCAGAAATGATTTCGGGTACACGCTGGGTGGCCCGCTGTGGATTCCGAACGTTTACAACCAGAACAAGCAGAAGACCTTTGTATTTTTCTCCGAGGAATTTCGGATTGAGAAATCTCCCAGCGAGTTGCAGCCGAACTTCAATCAGGCCGTGCCCACGCTGGCAGAGCGGGAGGGAAACTTCAGCGACGTCTGTCCGAATCCATATGATCCGCAAGATGCGAAGACGCTGAGAAACACAACCGGAAATCCTGGTGGGCCCTTCCTTTTCCCAATCGCCTCTTTCCCGGATTGTCCGGGCGTTCCGAGCGNTGTGCAAACGCCCGGCTATCGAACTCTCTTCGAAAACGAGAACAATGGCACTTTCAACTACAACACGCTCATCGGNGGTANAGGAGGCAGCACGCCAGCGAACGCCGGTCTCGACCCGAATGCTNTAGCAATCCTGCATTCCAATCTCATCCCTTTGCCGAATGCNTTTTCAGGATGCAACTCGAGCCTGGTGGGACAAGTCGACCACACTACGTTGCAGCCGATCATGCCCTGCTACGATGCGATCATTTCCGAGCCGACACACTGGCGGGAGGAACTGTTTCGCATCGACCACCACTTCAGCCCCAAACTCCTGGCGACGTTCCATTACATTCACGATTCGTGGAACACGGTTACGCCCACTCCGAACTGGGGCACGGTGAAAAATACTTTTCCCACGGTTCAAAACAAATTTGTCGGCCCCGGAATTGACATGATGGTGCGTCTGACGCAGACCATCACGCCTTCCTTGTTGAACGAGACGGTTTTCAGCTATACGGACGCCCACATTACGCTAGCGAATGTGAATGGGCCGGGCGGTGCAAATTTTCAGCGTCCTGCGGGACTCGGAAATCCCGACGACGTGGGCACCTGCACGAATTGTCCGGCACCGGGAACGCCTCCGGCAACGGGCGTTGAAGATGCTCCCATGGGCTACTTCTTCAACAACGGTTTTGGCGGAAAAGTGCCGGGAGTGGTGCTCACGGGCGATAACCAAGCTTACGGCGGCGCGGGTTTCAGCGTCGATCCCTCCTATATGCCATGGGAGCACACCAATCCCACTTACAATTTCCGCGATGACTTGAGCAAAGTAAAAGGCAAGCATACTTTGCAGTTTGGCGTGCAGTATGTGCTGGCGCAGAAAAACGAAACCAACGGAGCGTTGGGAGCGGCGACTGGAGATACCCAGGGATTGCTGACTTTCAGCAATGTGAATGGGGGCGAATTCAGTACGGGGAATGCCTTCGCCAACTTGCTTTATAACGAGGGCTACGAAAGTAAGGGCGGACTGAATATTCTCGGGGGCGGCAATGCCATCCGCAGCTATACGCAGGACAGCGCTCAACTCCGTTATTACAACCGCTATCAGATCGGCGAACCCTTCTTCCAGGATGACTGGAGGGTGAATACACGCTTAACCGTAAACTTGGGATTGCGTGTGAGCTTGTTCGGAAACTACCACGAGAAATATCTGCGCGCCTTTAACTGGGAACCGCAAGCCTACAGCAAAACGCTGGCGTCGCAAATCCAAGTTGATCCTAACTCGGGAGAGCTCATCAGTTTGCCCGGCACCAAGCCAGTGCCGCTGGATTTGACTAATCTGGATCCGCGCATCACCAACGGAATTGTTGAATGTGGCCCGAACGGTGTTCCTGAAGGTTGCGTCAACAGCCATGTATTTAACCCGGCGCCACGGGTCGGCTTCGCGTGGGATCCGCAGGGGAATGGCAAGACTTCCGTGCGCGCCGGCTATGGAATCTTTTTCGAGCACGGCACCGGGGACGAAGCCAATACAGGATCTCTGGAGGCGAGTGCTCCGGATGTTTTGAGCGTTACGCAACCGTTTCCCGCAGGGTATGCTTGCATCGGAGATTTTGGGACGGCTTGCAACATATCCGGTAATGGAAGAGCAACTCTGCCGGGAGCATTCCCGATCAATGTCACTTCCATCCCGGTCAACACCAAGTACTCTTACTCGCAACAATGGAGCTTGAGCGTACAACGAGAGCTGCCAAAAGACTTTGTGGCAACCTTCGCTTATGTGGGCAGCAAGGGGACACATTTAACGGTTGAGCGCCAGTTGAATCAACTGCAACCGGTTTCACCGGCGTTGAATCCGTTTGCGTTGCACGAGCCGTTTCTTCTGGCGGTGCCGGGAGCAAGCGTCGCGGATTGCGACAACGTAGGAACAGTTGCGGCACCGATTTTCTCACTGCAGAATGGCACGACCATCAGTTCGCAGAATCCAGCGTCCGTCAACATGCAGGTGGCATGTCAAGGACAATCAACGAATCCAATCGCCGTGGCAAATGCTTTCAGACCATATCCCGGGCTGGGGGACATCTTCTCTCTGCAAAACGGCGCAGACTCTTCCTATCATGGATTCCAGACTACGATTCGCCGCACCAGAGGACCATTAACAGCGGGCGTGGCTTATTCTTACAGTCATTCGATCGACGACTCCTCAGACCGCACGGATCCCACGTTTGTGAACTCTCTCGATCTGCGCTCGAACAAGGCAAGCTCTAATTTCGATCAGAGACATCTGGTCAACGTCAGCTATCTCTACAGTTTCCCCAATTTTAGCCGGGCGTTGCAGCGGGATCTGGTTGACCCTGTCGAAGACGCGGGCGACGATAAAAACGAGCAGCCCAAGTCCGGGGATCCTTCGCTGTTGATGAAACTGATTGGTGAAGGCTGGCAAATATCGGGAATCACAACCTACCAATCGGGGACGCCGTTTAGTGTCATCAATAACGGCGGGAGCAGCGGCATCGGTGTGATTGATAATGCCGGCGTGGCCAATGGATACAGCACGGAAAACGGAACACCGGCATACTCTTATCCCGATATAGCCACGAACGCGCAACGCCCTGCGTTGACAACGAACGCAGAAAGCTTTGGCCCTTTGTTGGGAAATCCCAACGAGTTTGTGGCGCCTCGAGGGCTTACCTTCGGAGATGCGGGCCGGAACTTCTTGAATAATCCAAGCCGCTTGAATTTCGATATGTCCCTACTGAAACACTTTCCGATTCGCGAAGGCAGTGAAGTGGAGTTCCGAGCTGAGGCGTTCAATGTTTTCAATCACACACAGTTCAGGATCTATAATTCCGATCTTGGCAATACCGGAAGCAATACGATTAACTGCTATGGCGGACCCGAATATTCGGCAGGGTTTTACTTCCCCGGCGCCACCGATTGCCTGACCGGCAATTCGTTTCTGCATCCCGTGGATGCTCATCGTCCACGCACTTTGCAGTTGGCGCTTAAGTTTAGTTTCTAGCAACCTGCAAAGATTGGTGCGCCGGCTCGGCGCCTTCTCTGCTCCCGAATCTTACCGGCTGCCACGCCCTGCTTTTCCCATTGCACTGCTTCGTAACTTGAGGCACGGTTTGTTCAGTCTGGCTGGCAACGATTGCGACGAACCACAATTCCCTGAAAAAACCTGCTGCAACCGAGGTACTGGGGAAAGCGGGGTCTTATCGCTTGAGCGCAAAACAGCGCTCCATGGATATGGACTTTCTGAAGTGAACCCTAGTTTGCGGTTGGGCTTTTGAAAGTCAGCGCTACATTGGTGACGTCGCCCGTGGTGGAAGCACCGTTGATGAAAATAGCAGGACACGGACCCGCTAACCCTTGTCCTAAGGCAAGACCGCCTTCGCCGCTACCTACCAGTGAAAGACCAGTTGACGAGCTAATCAAGGTCGCTGGAGTAGAAGTAGCTCCTTCACTAGGAACACCCGGAATTCCCAGTGTTCCTATCTGCGCGCCGTTGTAGCCAAAAACATCCAGATAGACATTCTGTCCGCTGATGGTGCCAGTCAGCGACGCCGTGGTAAAGCAAGGATAGCCCACCGCAGTGATGGTTCCGGTGAGGGTCGCATTGCTCCCGTTTGCATTGGAGCTTTGACTGAAGCTTCCCGACACTGCGATCGGAGGAGCATCGCTCTGGCCGGTTAGCGCACTCATGTAGGTCGAACCGGAGAGCGTGCCCGTAAAGTTGCCATTCAAGGCTGGGATGAGGACGGCGTTCCATGTGCCGGAGGTTCCCGCGCTAAAACACGCGCCGCCCACGGCCTGATAGTCTCCCGACATTGTTTGGCTGTCGGAGGAGAGAGTCCCGGTGTAGTTGACTACCGTGCCGCCGTCATTCAAAGAGAAAGTCACGCTCTGTCCGCTGACTGTTCCGGTCAGAGCAGAGACGCCTCCGCAGGAAGACTTGGAGCCAACGGGAGCCACCTGGATGCTGCCGGTGAGAGCCGCCTTTGCCTGACTGATAAAGCCGGAAGCCGAAAGTGGAGTCTGAGTCGGATATTGCTGCAACAGATTAATCTGCCAATTACCGCTGAGCGGGCCGCTGAGGGTTATGATCGCGGGAGATCCGCTACTACAGGCGGTGAATATCAGCGTCAGTACGGCAAGCGATGCTGTAGCGAGAGTTCTCACAGATCTCCCCGAAATCAACATAACCTTGAAAATAGAATTCGCCGATAAACGCGGCGGAAAATGATGAGCGCGCGCTTAAGCGTTCTGGTTTGAGTGAAGTAGTGTAGCCGTTCGCTTGTGACTCGGTTGTTACGGCTGGGTTAAAAATAGATGAATTTCAAGTACGCGGCCCCGAGAATTGCTGCGCATAGACATCCCTTCCTATCGCGCCGAACGTCATCGGTTTCATATTTTTTAACCTAAGATTCATCAGGGAAATGACCGGCGCAGGCTATAGTTCCCTCTTCTCTATTTCCAGAGGTGAAACACGATGCGAAGGTTGTTGTTTGTGCCGGTGCTAGCAGGTTTGCTAATGCTTGCGAGTTGCGGCGGAAATTCCGGTTCAACCACGACCTCGCCTACCACGCCGAGCGGGCCGGCAACATTGCAGTCCATCGCAATCACTCCCGGCAGCGCCACCATCGCACAAGCGACCACGCAGGCATTCATCGCAACCGGAAGCTATTCGGATGGAAGCACAAAAGATTTAACGGCAACGGCCCAGTGGTCCTGCCTGCTTCCCAACCTGGCAACGGTCAGCAGCAGCTCGCCGACTCAAGGTCTGGCCACCGGTATATCGGCTGGAACCGTGGTGATCAGCGCATCCCTGGGAAATGTTTCGAATAGTGCGCAACTGACGGTCACCGGAGCAACCGTATCTTCTCTTGCCATCACTCCGGCTAGCGCAACCATCGGATTTGAAAACCAGCAGCAATACAAGGCCATAGCAACGTTTAGCGATACGTCGACGCAGGATGTGACTAACCTCGCGAACTGGACTATCGCTCCATCCGGGCCTTTTATTAGTGCGTATAGCGGCTTGGCAATTGGAAGCAGTGTAGGAACTTCGTTCGACGTTAACGCATCGTTCGGTGGACAATCTACGTCTACATTGACGATCCCACCGACCCTCAATGTGGACCTGTCCAATCTCGTTTCGGTGGCAATTCTACCGGCAAATCCTACAATCGCGAACAATACGCCATCGACCCTTTCTGCCATTGGTACATTTAGTGATGGCAGCACCCGCGACGTCACCAGTATCGCCACATGGGTTTCTTCGGATGATACGGTGGCAAGCAATTTTGGAGTCTTGCCGAATGTTTTCAGCGCGGCAACTACATCGGCGCCGGCCACGGCTACGATTACGGCGTCGTTCGGAACTCTCAGCACACAAACTGCTTCGATTACGCTGAGCGTGTCGGATGCAACGCTGCAATCCATCGCGGTATCCCCATCTAACGCTTCCATCGCACCCGGCACCAAGCTCACTTATAGCGCGGTTGGAACGTTCAGCGACGGAAGCACTCAGGATCTCACCAGCATCGTGAGGTGGTCCGTCCTTGGCGGTTCGGGAGCGGCCTCGGTAAGCAAAGGAGTAGTCAAGGGCACTACTGCCGGGTCGATCACAGTGACCGCGGCCAGCCTGGCAAATCTCGGCTCCGTCTCGGGATCGGCGGCGGCTGCAATCACGTCCTCGACGCTCCAGTCCATTGCGGTAAACCCAGCCACCGCATTCATCACGCCGGGAGGAAATCTTACTTATTCGGCGATTGGGACCTTCAGCGATGGTTCCACGCAGGACCTCAGTGCGTTAACCAGTTGGTCGTCTTCGGCGGTTACAGCTACAGTCTCGGCCGGCGTGGCGACAGGCCAAGGCGTGGGCGCAGGCGCCATTACTGCGAAGTTGGGTCAGATAAGCGGAACCGCTTCGTTGCTGGTGGTTTCTCCCGCACAGATTTCGCTTGCGGTAACTCCAGCCACGGCATCGGTGGCGGCCGGGGCTACGACACAACTCAAGGCTACCGCGACCTATGTTGACGGCGCGACTCAGGATTTCACTACATTGGTAAATTGGTCTTCTTCGAACGCGGCCATGGCCACGGTTGGATACCAGACTGGACTTATCTCAGGCCTAGCCAGCGGAACATCCACCATAACCGCGACTTTAGGATCAGTCACATCCACAGCCACCATAACGGTGCAGTGAGATGGCAAGGCAAGCAGGAGGGATGAACATGCTACAGGTCATCCAATGCCCGTACTGCGTGGAGGGGGACGACTTCAGCGTGATGACACCGCGTTCTGAGGGGCAATGGTTTTTATGCGCGAGGTGCGCGCACGTGGTAATTCCGGAACAACCCCTTTACCAGTGCAGTTGCGCAAAGTGCATTGCTCTGGGCCGACCACATTCTTCGCGCTCGAATTAGTTAGAACGGGCCGCATCGAGTGGACACAATCTCACCTTGTCTGCAAAATGTGCTCCATGTCCGGCTCTTTGTCGCGAAGTTTCAACTGGTGCTCCAATTCCTGGAACCTGCGAGTGATGGTAGGCAAGAATGGAACCAACACCTTGTTGACGAATGTGCGCGGGGCTCGTGATTTGGAAATCGAGCCTGACGGTGTGCCGTCCCTCTGCTCGCTGCGCCGAAGGATACTCGAAATCGCGGCGAGCGCTCGCCGGAAATATAAATTCTTGGGTAATATTTCGTCAGCCTGGTGATAAATTTTTGCACTTTCTGGGGCAATTGAGATCAGCGGATTGAACATCGGTTCCGTCACTCACGGCTTCGAGAGCTGTGTCGAATTCTTGTCAGTGACGCGCCTCAATACTCGAATCGTTCCCATCATCCCTCCGTCTTCGTGTTGCAGAATATGGCAATGATACGGAAAGGTTCCCACGATGGCGGGGTCACGGAAGTCCATTCTCAGTTTGATGCTGGGGTATTTGGAAATTCCATCCCAGTAAGGCAGGGTGACGCTGTCGCGGAGATACAACTCGTCAACGGCTGTGTTATCGCGTTCAAGCAGAATGAAGTGAGTCTGGTGAATGTGAAAAGTATGAATTTCCTGGGACCTGTTTTCGATGATCCAGTCTTCCACGTCTCCCGATCGGACGGTGATGTTGGGAGCGGCTGCCGGATCGAACACAGCAGGCTCATGGCCTTCTTCGGTTATGTAGAAGGCAGTCGAGGTGCGGGGACTTTTTGCATCGATAATTTTTTCGGAAAAATATAGCTTTCGCTCCCGGACCGGTTTCACGCCCATGAGGGCAGGTCTGGTTTGTTTTGCAATCAGGACAGTCGATCGTGGAGTGACGGCCGCGGGTTCGGCGGCATCCATAGAGGAAACAACTTTGGCGATCCAACGAGGCGGGGTGTAATCGTCGTCATCAACGATCGGATTGGATCCGGGAGCGAGTAAATTGAGATCGTCATCATCCTGCTGAGGCGGCACTGTATCTACCCCGGAGGTCAACAACGACGCCTCGCTTCCCTGCGGTGGAGTATCAAACAAGAACTCCGCTCGCCCTCCTGGAGGTATGGGAATATCTTGCCTCCATTCGATGTTTTCGCTATTGCTGACTGGGTAGCCAAAGGGAACGCCATCGACCGACACCAAACCCATAGATTGCCACTTGCCTTTCATCAGCATGTGTAATTCCACGAAAGTATCGGCCGAGGCGTTCAACACTCGCCAAAGCTGACGTTGCGAAGGTTTGGTCTCAATTATTGCGGGCGGGTAATTCGGATAAGGAACGGGAACAAAATTTACCGATAGATCTTTGGAAGGTGGTTTTGGATTTACCCGAGAGACTTCCGTGCTAGTTNTTANCTTATCGCGAATTACGAGAATCCGCTCCGGTAAACCAGCCAGCAGATGGTTGAATCGCTCGGCGCCTTCGACGACCAAAACTCCCGAAGCTCCACCCAAGACCTGCTCCTCACTGTGACCGTGGGGATGAGGGTGGTACCAATAAAGACCGGGAGGCTGCGATACGGGTATGCGGAAGCGATATTCAAAAGCCTTCGCGCCAGCCGAGAGGGCGGTATGAAGCACATCGTCCTGGTGACATGATGGTGCGATTGTTAGTCCGTGAAAGTGCAAATTAGTAACGGCACCCTGCAGGTCCATCGCAGCCATATTCGCGGCACAGTTATTGTGCTTGTCACCGCCTGGATTCATGGAACTGGAACGATCGAGATTTGGGAGTTCGTTTTTCAATCTCAGAACGAGCAGATCGCCTGGCGCCAAACGCAATGTAGGAGACTGGTTCCCGTTCTCATCTACGTAGCAGTAACGAACCTCGCCACTGGATTCGACCGAACTGCGCAGCGCGAGCGCAACGCGCAAAACTCCGCGATGGCTTCTGATCTCATGCGGCGATGTAACTACGCTGCCTTCGGCGGGACGAGGGCAGCGGTAAGCACTCGTCGATTGCCCTAACACCGGCAGCGTCAAAGCAACAAAAATGGAGGCGAACGCCAGCGTGAACCATCTTGGTGATTTGATCTCGCAGCGGACGAACAGAAAATCTCCTGATGTCCGACCGGGATTGCAGGTTACCGGGTCGGCGAAACAAAGGTGTCAGCCTGATTGGACAGCAAACAGAACGCCAGAGCATTCTAGCAACAGCTAACTTGTTCGAGCCACTTCCTCCCGCGCATATCGCCTGGGACGGTGGCGATCAGCGCATCCTCGGGAAATTTCTCGAACAGCGCGTAGTTGACGATTACGGACGCGACCGTAACTTCGCTTGCTATCACTCCGCTAACAACGACGATCGGATTTCAGAATCAGCAGCAGTACAAGGCGGTTGCGACCTTCAGTGATTTGTCGACGCAGGATGTGACGAATCTGGCAAATTGGACAGTCCCATCCGACCCCTTCATTACCGCATACGCATACAGCGGGCTGGCTATTGGGACGAGCGTCGGAACCCTGTTCGATGTGAACGCTTCGTTTGGCGACAATCTACGAGTACCTCGCTGATCCCGACGACGCTGAACGTGGATTCATCGAATCTGGCTTCGGGTGCCTGAGCACATTAATCAGTTGTTCCTCTGCCTCGGCGACACCAGGAAGCACCGCGCTTATGGGAACTATTTCGGCTATTTACAAAAACCAGAGTAGAAGATCAGAAGATGATCAACTCTCAGTAAGTACCGGGAACAAGAGAGACTCCATCTGCGCCTTTCACGGTAATGCTGTGAGTGACTGTATTTGTGGGGATGTTGTAAACGATCGCAGTCCAAATTGCCCCAATATACAGGTTGCCTTTGCCATCCGACTTGATGCCATCTAAATTACCGATGCCCGGCATGGGATAGAAAGTAAACCCTGGAGAAGTGGAAGCGAAGCCGGAGGGAGAAACGGGTATTTCAAGTACGCCGCCGCCGAGCGTGCCATCATGGGTAGCCCACAAACTTTTCGTATAGCTGTCGTAGGTAAGGCCGTCTCCGCCGTTGATTCCGCTGTGGGGCTCGAGAACAAGAGTGGCTAGAATCTTCCCGGTAGAGGGGTTGATTTGAATAATCGTGTTGTGATCGGCAACCGCATAAAGATTGCCATACTCGTCGTAAGCGATTCCATCGCAACTGCCCAGCTTTGCGGTCTTCGAAACCAACACCGACCAGGCACCCGATGCAAAATTGTAACGGATAATCTCTGGTGAACCACTGTATTTAGCGATCAGCATCGATGCCCCGCCAGGCTCAATTTCCAGGTCGCGGGCGGCGCCGATGCCGGTGGCGAGCGTGGTATTAACACCAGTCGCCGGATCGTACATGTTGACATTGCCAGTCTTAGGAATCGAATAGATAAGCTGGCCGGCCGCATTTAAGATCAAGTCGTCTGGATTGAAATCAGCACCGACTCCAATGGTATAGAGGGAAGTAAGCGTGTTTGTATTTATATCCCACAGCTGGATATCACCGTGGCCCTCATTCGTGATGTAGAGTTGCTGGGCAGAAAGCGGAAAAATTGCGGCGGCGAATAACGCAAGAAGTATTGCTGCTCCACGCAACGCGCTCATCGAGTGCTCCTTCGGAGTAGGCTTACTGAGCGGGAATTATAGCGTGGCGCTCCCCTGATTGCCACAGACAATTAGGAGTTTGCGGATTAATTTTGTGTTACAGGTTGCAAAACTTTTCCTTCTTATTCCACCAGGCACGTGCAGAAGAATTTTCCGGACCTGCCAAATCTGTGCTGGATGCGGACAGGCTAGCTGCAAAGATTGTTTGCCCGGCGAACATGGGCTAATGTAGCTTCACGTAGCGGTTCAATACCAAGAAGCAATTTCCGGAAGGTCTGTGCGTATGCCGAGCCTAGCGAAGACAATCGTGCCAAGAATCAGGAAGTCGCTNCGAACCAAGGGGCTGGNAGCAACGGTGTGGCAGTGCGCGCTGGGGCCATATACTCTTCTCCGTCATTACCTGAAGATCCGCAAGAACTATGTGAACTACCGCATTCAGGATGAATTCGACCTGCANCACGGAATCGAGACNAGCAAGCGCGTTCATCTCACCGATCTGAAGGTTGAAAGTCCGAACTGGATTTATTCTGACGGTTACTGGCCGACACCCCCGGAAGTTTTTCAAGAAGCGATCTTGTCATTGAGTAGCGAACCTGAGGATCTGGTTTTCATCGACTTTGGTTCCGGTAAGGGGCGCGTTTTGCTCATGGCGTCGGAGTTTCCCTTCCGCAAGATTATTGGAGTCGAGTTTTCGCGAGAGCTGCATATCATCGCTCAACAAAACATTCAGAATTATCGGAGCACGACACAAAAATGCAGCAACATCACTTCGGTCTGCGCAGACTTCACGCAGTTTCCCATTCCTGCAGATCCCTTGTTCGTATTTCTCTATAATCCTTCGTCGAAGGAGATCACTTCTTCATTGGCCAGCAGCATTGCCACTTCGCTTCGTGAACACCCGCGCGAGCTCTGGGTTTTGTACGTGACGCCGACCTATGATGTTTTCGAATCGGGGAATCCGCTAGCACTTCGTAAGCTCAAGTCGACTCCGAAGTACGCTATTTTCACTAACGTAGCGTAGTTAAGGAAGAAACCGCCTCGCAAGAGAACGAGGTTTAATTCCCCTCTTGCTTGAATTGCCTTATCCGCAAAAGCTCAGTTGCGCGGCAATTTTTCTTTGCCGGCCAATTTGCGAATGCCGGCTTCCACCGATGAGGGAAGCTTGAGAATGATCCTACGGCCCACGCCGCGGACTGCATCCTGGAGGTCGTTGCGGCGGAGCCAGGTACAATCCAGGCGATAGCGAACAATGGGAACCACCGTCCCTCCAAAGCGCATAAGGAACTGGTGAGAGCCTCCTAGGGAATGGCGACGAAGCCCATGGGAGCAAGCCCACTCGATTCCCTTCCATTGCAATAGATCATTCGGCTTGAGGTGAATGAATTCCTCGAGCGAAGCATTTGCTGAGGACTCGAACCAACCACCCGGAAAGTAGCGGAAGACGTTGGTGGCCACTACTTGCCCAGACACCCGCGCCAGAAACAGGCGTCGGTTCGCCTTCAAATTCATCGTTCTTTCGTAGCGTTCAAAAGGCAGCGTGCGTCCGTGGGCTTCTTTCCCCCGCTTTTGCCGCCAAGTGGAGTAAACAGCGTAAGCATCGACGATGTCTTGCGTAGTCACAGCCTCGGAAACCTCAACCCCATTTTTCTCGGCAAAGCGGATGTTTCTCCGGCGGTCTTTCGTGAACTGCTTGAACAGCATGTCGGGGCCGAGCGTGAGATCGAGCACCACATTGCCCGCCAACTGCTTCCGCCGGAAACGGCGCGCCTCGAAGGGCGCGAGTTCGAGGGAATTCCACGTGTAAACGCTGATCAGATGAGCGGACGACGCTTCCGCCAGAAGCCCCTGCGACAGAATTTCAAGAGTTGCCTTCGTGTCTTTAGCTGGGTTCACGCTGATCTGCGGCCGGGACGGCAGCCCAGACATTACATGTTTACCGAAATGTAGCCCAGTAAGGACACCGGCAACTTTACCTTGGTCGAGCGCGAGGATTGCAAACGGCTGCCTGCCTTCCCAAAGCGGCTCGAGAAAAAATTCCGGAGCGTCATAGTGCGAGGGGCATTCCAGGCGAGTCAGGTAATCGCGCCACTCGTTCTCTAAATCGGAGGGAGGGAATTCCCGAAGAATCTTGAAATTCATGGCTTTCGTATGAACTTGTGGGCTTAACACTGCAGGCGTACTGATTCTACTGTTCTCCGCGGCGACCGGTCAAAACGGCTTACCGGCGCGGGGTGGAAGCGGTACGAACAATCCCGGGACAAGCAAAGTGGGACAATCAGAATGGTACAATTCAGTTTTTCAGGCGTTATTTTTTCAGGCGTCAGCACGAATAAGTCGAATGTCGATGCTTACGACGGGCCTAGCCCAGACGGCCGAAAAGACAAAAGCAATTCCAAGCTTAGGAGTTTATGGCCAACAGGAAAATTGTGATTATCGGGGCGGGACCGACAGGACTGGGAGCGGCTTACCGGCTGCACGAGTTGGGTTATGACAACTGGGTCCTTTACGAGAAATCCGATGGAGTTGGAGGACACGCCACATCCCATATGGATGAACATGGATTTGTATGGGACGAGGGCGGGCATGTCATCTTTTCGCACTATCCCTACTTCGACAAACTTATCGACAAGGTTCTCGGGAACGAAGTTCACGAACGGATCCGTGAGAGCTGGATCGTCAAGGATGGATCGTGGGTCCCCTATCCGTTCCAGAGCAATTTGCGGTATCTGCCCAAGGAGGTTCAGGTCAGATGTCTGCTAGGAGCCGCGAAAGCCGCATCCAACGGTGGCGCGGGCAGCGCGGGAAATTTTCGCGATTGGATTATGGCTACGTTTGGGGAAGGCATTGCGGAAGCGTTTATGTTCCCTTACAACTCGAAAGTATGGACGACACCGCTGGAGCGGATGTCCAAATCCTGGATCGCCGACCGAGTTGCTGTGATGGACTTTAAAAGGCTGCTCGAAAATGTTCTCTACGAGCGGGATGATGTGGGGTGGGGACCAAATAGCAAATTCAAGTTTCCTCTGCACGGAGGAACCGGCGAAATCTACCGCCGGATTGCCGCCTACTTTCCAGAGAAAATACGCACCGGCAAACGGCTCGCAGAATTGGATCCATCGCGCCGCCGGATTTCTTTTGCGGACGGCACTGGTGATCACTATGACTGGCTGATCTCGACCGCCCCCCTGGATTTGCTCACGCAGATGCTCAGACCGGCCGACAATCGGCTACTGGACGCCGCGCAACTTCTCGAACACAACAATCTCCTCGTCGTCGGCCTCGGTTTGAAGAAGAAGATCGAGACCGGAAGGTGCTGGATTTACTTTACGGACGCCGAGATGCCCTGCTATCGCGCGACGTATTTCTCTCACTACTCTCCCTTCAATGTTCCCAACGGAGACACCGGGCACTACAGTTCGCTAATGGGCGAGATCTCGTTTCGCGTGGGAGAATCTCCCGATCCGGAGAAGGTGCTCGATCAAGTGACGGCCGGATTGATCCGCGCAAAAATGCTGGAACCGTCAGACCGAGAGCGAATTGTTTCCCGCTATCACCGGATCGTCGGCTACTCTTATCCCATTCCAACGCTGGAACGTGATCGGGCGCTGGCCGTGCTGCAACCTGCATTGCAGGAGAACGGAGTTTATTCCCGCGGTCGGTTTGGGGCGTGGCGATATGAAATCGGGAATATGGATCATTCCGTACTAATGGGAGTGGAGGCGGTAAATCACATTGTGGCTGGAGAGAAGGAACTTGTGTTTCACAGTTCTTGAGAGATACGAAGCCAATGACAAGCTCGCAATCTACTCCGGCCCCGAAGCTCAGCGTCATCATTCCCAGTTACAAGACTGCCGATTTGATTGTGGCATGTTTGGATTCCGTGTTTGCGCAGACCTACTCGGATTTCGAAGCGATCGTAGTCAACGATGGCTCTCCCGACACTGCCCAGCTTGAAGAAGCACTGCGGCCTTATAGGGATCGGATTGTTTACATCAAGCAGGAGAACAAGCGGGCCGCCGGCGCCCGAAATAATGCGATCCGACGGTCAAGGGGGGAGTTCGTCGCATTCCTTGACAGCGATGATACATGGTTGCCGAACCACCTGGCGTCACAAATGCAATTGTTCGCGGACAACCCGTCACTTGATCTGGCATATGCGAATGCGCTCCTGATCGGTGATCCAGTTCGCGAACCGGAATTCATGGAGAAGTGCCCATCCAGCGGGGAAGCCACCTTTGAAGCATTGATCGTGGAACGTTGCCAGATTCCGATCTCAACGGTGGTAGCTCGCAAGCAAACTCTAATCGACGCTGGATTGTTTGACGAAAGCCTGCCGCGTTGCGACGACTACGATATGTGGGTGCGCTCCGCTTTTCGCGGCGCCAAGATTGGATACGGCCGCATGGTGCAGGCGCGCTTGTTTATCGGCCGTCCGGGTTCCCTGGGCCAATCGCGGGCCAAAATGGCGGAAGCCTATTGGAACATGTTGGAAAAATTCAAGAGCGTTCTGCCTTTGAACCCAAGAGATCGCGCGGTGGTGGATAAGCGGGCGGCGGAAATCAGGGCGTCATATCTGCTGGAAGAGGGGAAATGTAAGCTGGCGGAACGGAAGTTCGATAAGGCGCGGGAGTTGCTTGCAGAGGCAAATGATTATCTGCACCGATCCAGCTTGAGCCTTGCCGTCCTGGGTCTGGGCATCGCGCCTAGCGCGACCGGGAAGCTGATCACATTCTTGAGGCGGGTTCGAAACGGAGCGCCCGCGTGAGGGTCGAATTGCAAATTTTACACGCGGTACCTGTAGCTGAGGATTCTCATGATTAAGCGGCTGATCGCGGGCGGTAGGCAGTTTTTTGGCCTACATGCGCCTGGCCGCAACGTGAACGTTTATCCCGACGATGTTTTTCTTGTTTCCTATCCCAAGTCCGGCAATACATGGACACGGTTTTTAATCGCCAATCTGGTTTATGCCGAAAAGAATCCGGATTTCTCCAACATAAACGACTTGCTGCCCGATCCCGAAGCAATGTCGAAACGAAATCTGCAGCGCGTTGTGCGGCCGCGCATTCTCAAAAGCCACCAGTATTTCGATCCGCGTTATCCAAAGGTAATTTATGTCGTTCGAGATCCGAGAGACGTGGTGCTCTCGGAATATTACTTCGATATAAAACGGCGGGTAATTGCCGAGGATTACCCATTGCCTAAGTTTGTCTCCCGGTTCGTACGCGGCGAATTGAACCATCCCCACGGAACCTGGGGCGAAAACGCGGCTAGTTGGTTCTACACACGCCGTGAAGATCCCCGGTTCCTGCTGGTAAAATACGAAGCACTGCAGGCTCAGGCCATGGAAGAGCTGGGAAGGATGGCAAGTTTTCTTGGCGTTTCGGCGACTGCAGAGCAATTGGCATTCGCCATTGAACAGAGTTCGGCGAATCGGATGCGTGAACTCGAGAAGAAACAGGCGCATCTGTGGTCCTCGACCAGAGAAACTCGGAAGGACAAACCTTTTGTCCGTTCGGCCAAAGCGGGCGGCTGGAAATCGGAGTTGCCGGAGGCAAGCGTCGCGGAGATCGAATCGGCGTGGGGCAAACTAATGCGTGAGATGGCCTATGAATTGGCATCCAGTATGGTCCATGCAGGGCTGGAAAGAAATTAGGGGCGACGAGTTCTTCTCCATGCCCGAACTGGAGAGCCACAGGAAATGATCGATTATTTCATTGCCGGGATACGAAAGGGGCTCAGGCTGCACCGGCCGGGCCGCTCTCTGCTCATTCTTCCGGATGATATTTTTCTGGTTTCATTTCCAAAATCCGGCAATACCTGGAGCCGGTTCCTTTTAGCCAACCTGCTGCATCCGGAACAGCCTGCTACTTTCGCCAATATCCATCGATTAATTCCAGACCCGACAGGGACCACCAAAAAGGATTTCGACCGCATGCCGCGGCCGCGCATCATCAAGAGCCATGAGTGCTTCGATCCGCGATACAAGCGTGTGATCTATATCGTTCGCGACCCGCGCGATGTTGCCGTTTCGCAATATCACTATCATCGTAAGCTGATGAGAATTACCGACGATTCACCGATCGAGAACTTCGTCACCCGCTTTCTTGCCGGCGAGACCTGCCCGCACGGATCGTGGGGGCAAAACGTTGCCAGCTGGCTGGCGACCAGCGAAAAAGATCCCCGCTTCCTGTTGCTACGCTACGAGGACATGGTGGAGGATACTGCGCGAGAACTGAAGAAAATTGTGACCTTCCTGGGCCTTTCCGCGACTGTCGATCAGATTGCTGAGGCCGTGGAACGAAGCTCGGCGGCCAGCATGCGAAACCTGGAAAAGGCCCAAACCGACCAATGCGAACTCACCAAAGGTTCGCGAAAGGATCTTTCATTCGTCCGCTCTGCTGGATCGGGGGGATGGCGCTCGGAACTACCGGTTTCCCAGGTTTCACGGATCGAAGGCGCATGGGGATCGCTAATGCGGCATGTAGGCTATGAATTGAGTTTGCGGTCGGTTTTGGAAAAGTCAGACTCGTCTTATCTTGGGATCCTCAGTAAGACTCCGTAACAATCCTGCCCGCGAATCAGATCGCCTTTGAGGCGATCCACCAAAACACCGTCCGTCCTGTGCTACGGCTCGCTCGCGCTTAGCGGGAATTGCGCCAGAAACTGCCACGAGTCCGTGATCAACGTCAGACTTGGGGCTTCGTGCTTACCGCCGACGTCGGTGACGTACTTAATTTCTCGATTACCAGTACAGCCAGCGACTAGCTTGGAAGTCAGATAAAGATTGCCCCCTGCGCCAGTTCCGATGACGGAGCTGGGAAAAGTGAAATTTGATCCGGAGTCAGTTGAGGCGGTAATGGTGCCACCGCTGGGCGTATCGAATATTCCGTTTCCACCTATGGCATAGACACCCGTGGGATTGGCTCCACAGGTCAATGTGCAAGTGACGGTGGCCACAGTGCCGTCGCCGGTTATTGAAGCAATCGGCGTCACAATTATGTTCGTGTTTCGCGTCGTACCATCGCTACTAGTGACTGTCCCGTCAGGACACGAGGAATTCATCCAGTAGCCGAACGTCGTATCTTCGCTCGGAAAAGTCTGCTTGGGATGGCTCAATGGAGTGGTTGAACCCCTCCAGCCAGAGTAGGTTCCTCCGACCATGGGGATTGTGGTGTCGGCTGTTCCTCCGGATAAATAAATCGCCGTTGGCTGCGCGGCGGGAGTCACAATAGGACAGCTTGTGTCCGTGCATTCGCGGCTGGGTTGCGCCCACAACTGTCCGTTGAAGATGGCAATTCCCATTAGATCGCCCGGTTGATCCAAGCCGTAGCGGTTGGCCATGAACCCACCGGTGGAGTAGCCGAGCATTGCAATTCGGGAGGGGTCGACGCCCCAAGTTCCTTTGGCTGTTGTGATAAGGCTGTGGATGAAGGCTGCATCCTGGGCCGGAGGATTCATGCTGTTGTCAAAATAGTCGATGTTGAAATACCAATTGAGCGATGTGCTCGAACTCGCGCAAGCCAACGTGGGATAGGCGGACGCGTCGCGACAAGTGGGAGACACCCAAAGAATGATGACCTTCTGCTCCTCCGCAAAAGACTCGAGATGACTCCTGTTCGAAACGCTGCCGTCGTTTGCAGGTAGCCCCGGAGGCAGATCCCAACCTGCGGTTTTCCCGGCTGCCAACGGGGGAAGGTAAATCATCATTGGCGGCAAAGACAGCAATCCGCTCGGAACGTAAACTTCATAATAGTGAGTCAGCCCGTCGCTCCCGACTGCACTGAGCTGGCCGGTATAACAAGCAGGATTCGGAGTGCACGGAAGCTGTGTGGTCTCGGACTGCCGCTGGATGAGGGCGGATGATTGGAGCACAGCCGACGGCGGATTCTGTCCTGTCCCCGAGGGCGATAAGAATAGACAGACGCAAAGGAGAGACGCACTCTTCAAAGGGTTCCTTGTGAAACTGTTCCTTGCAGGGGAAAAGGGGGGATAAGACGGCTAAAACGCGGGGCCCGTGAATCGAGAACGAGCTATTCTTAGCCATCTGCCGAGACTAAGTCAACGAAAAACTTGGCCTTGACATTTATCGCTACCAAGGTATGCTTGGGGCAAGCAGTTCCTACCCTCCCCGTCTAGATTGACAGGTGGATCCGTTTCCCGATAGTGGAGTAGGTTTCCACATCAGTATCCGCCAGTCACCGATCTCTGCACTACGTCGTTTGCCTTCTGTTAGATAGATAAGGCAATCTTAGAGGATCAGTATGCGCAATAAAATTCGTATGATCTTGTTCGTTCTATTGGCGGGAACGGCATACAGCTTCAGCTCGACTTTGACCAAAACCACGACCACCATCACATCCGCACTGAATCCATCCACTTATGGCCAGGCGGTCACTTTTACCGCGACCGTCACTTCCGCGCAGGGTGCACCACCTAACGGGGAAGTAATTACCTTCGAGGAGGGGAAAAACATCCTCGGAACGGCGACGTTGACTAGCGGCACAGCTAAATTTACTACTTCTACCCTAAGCACCGGAGGATCGGACAGCATTTCCGCGGTGTACGGCGGCGATTCGACCTTTGCGGCCAGCACCGCCAAAGCCGTGAGCCAAGTGGTCGACGCAGCCGCCACAACGACCAGGTTGACTTCTTCACAGAATCCCGCGAACGTGGGTGCGTCTGTGACTTTCACGGCAACGGTGTCGCCGCAGTTCAGCGGAACGGTTACGGGACGTGTCTCCTTTTACAATGGTACGAAGAAATTGGTGGGCGTGCTGCTTTCCAACGGTGTAGGCACCTACACGACGACGGACCTGGCTGTCGGCACCGATTCCATCACCGCATCCTTCAATGGAACCGGCACTTTCAACACGAGCACATCCAACGTGGTGAGCCAGGCGATGGATACCGGCACAACGACGACTCCCACCATGATCTGGGACGGCATTACGCGGTATTACGAAGTTTTCGTGCCGACGGTTCTGCCATCGAACCCTCCCATGCTCCTGATGCTGCACGGAACGTCGTACGACAAGCCGCCGGCAAATCCAAGCACTGAAAACTGGTACTGGCAGAGCCTTGCCGATGCTTACGGTTTTATCCTGGTCCAGCCCGCATCCACGTACAACTCGAAATCGGGGCAATGGAATTGGAACTCATATTTCATGGACGCGTCGTTCCAAGGCGCCCCGCCTGATGATTCCGGCTTCCTGCGGCAGCTCATCGTCAACCTCAAAAGCGAGTACAACGTGAATCCGAATATGGTTTACGTTACCGGATTTTCATCCGGTGCGCAGATGACAGAGCGGGTCGGCGTAGAGTTATCCGATCTGGTGGCGGCTATCGCGCCTACATCCGGGCAAATGGAAGGTCAGCAGGCTGCTCCACCTCCGGTAGAGGTGCCTGGCGCCATAGCGGCACCGGTTTCCGTGCAGGAATGGCACGGCACGGAGGATACGGAGCTGCCGCCGTGCAACTACGGTACGACGATCTACTCGAGTATCACGTATTATCTCGACACAGTCGACGACACCTTCAATTATTGGGTGCAGCAGAATAAATGCACCGCGCTTCAAACTTCCCAAACTTTGTGTACCGATAGCGCCCCCACGGCAAATATGTCGGGGAACATCGCCACGAGTTGTTCAGAAGGTAATGTCGAGGTTCAATTCATCTGGGAGCCGAAGATTGCACACGGGTGGGTGGCCGGGAATAATACAGCTCGCTGGCAGTTTTTATCCTCGCATCCGAAGGCAAGCGATCCGGATAAGGCCGTGCGCCAGCGAATTGATGTCTTGTCGAGGTAGCGAGCCGTAGAATTTGGGAGATGGTGGAGAAGTCCAATAAATGGCATTCGAGCAACTAACCAGCAACAATGAGATGATGAAGGAGCTGACCGCCTTTATCGCTAAGAAAGTCAAATCTAAAGCCGAAATCACCGAGGACACTCCGCTGGTTTCAAGCGGTCTGATCGATTCTTTCGCGCTGATCGAAATTTTTTTGCAACTTCAAAAAATCTGTGGCCTCAGCGTTCCCGCCAGCAAGGTGGAAGCGGCTGATATGGATACGGTGCGGAGCATGCTTGCCGTTGCAGAGAAGTTTGGAAAACCCGCGAAGAACTGAAGCCCTCAAGCCGGATCCATTTGCCCGCTTTCGGGCAGCGATTATTGGTCCAGATTCGCCAGCATTTCGCTAATTTTTCCGCGATCGATTTTGCCATTCACATTCAAGGGAATTTGCGGAAAATGGAGGAGGCGGTTGGGAACCATGTAGCGGGGCAACCTTGCGTTGCAAGCTGCGATGATTTCTCGGTCGAGGGCTGGATCGGACCCCGACAATACTCCAACAATTCCTGATGCCGAACCCTCCGAGAGGGGCCAGGGAATCGCAACCGCCAGCTCCGTGCGGGCTGCTTGGCGCAGAACCAGATCGATCTCCTGCAATTCCACGCGGTACCCCTTAATTTTGACCTGAAAGTCGCGGCGGCCTAGATAGAAAAGACATCCTCGCTCATCTTGCCGAACCATGTCGCCAGTGCGATACCAGACTTGATTACCGGTGCGCCGGAGATGAACAAAACTCTTTGCCGTCCGCACGGGATCGTTTAAATATCCACCGGTCACTTGCGATCCGCCCAGGCATAATTCTCCGCTTTCGCCCAGTTGCACCGGCGTAAGATCCTCGTTCACGGCGCATACTTCCTGCCCGTCAAAGGGCCATCCGATGGGGACCAAACCGCCGACGCATTCCGCGGGCGAGGTCGCCGAGTCCCAGCGATAATAGGTAATAGCAATGGTGGCTTCGGTCGGCCCATACAGATTTTCGAGAATGGAATTATTGGCCGATTGCTGCCACGCCGCGGCCAAACTCGAAGAAAGCGCTTCTCCACAAAATAGACTCCAGCGCAGAGTGGGGAAAGCTCCCGGCTTCAACAGCCCCAGCTTCGATGCGAACATGGCGATGGAAGGCACCGAGAACCATACTGTCAACTTCAGCTCATCTACCAGGGTTGCCGGGCTCAGAGTCTGTTGGGCATAAGGACAGAGCGTCGCCCCTCCCTCCCAGCAAGTGAATAGGTCATGCACGCTAAGATCGAACGTTAGATCAAAATTTTGTGAACAACGATCTGCTCCGTGAATGCCAAAACGTTTTGCGGCATACTCCATATAGGCCACAGCATTCGATTGGCTTACGCCTACTCCTTTTGGGACCCCGGTGCTGCCCGAGGTGAATAGCAGATACGCGGTGTCATCCGCATTGATTGGAGGGTCCTGCGGATCGGCAATCTTCCCCAACTCTCGTGGCAAAATCACACGGTGAGGCGACGAATTCATGTCGCCCGGATCCCAGTCTGCATCGGGGACAATAATCGTCAGCGGCTTGTCCAGGAGCGGAAGCAACGACCTGAGATTCGCGGCGCACTCTTTTCCAACGATCAAGGTCTTGCAGCCGGACGCATGTAGCATCACCAGCGTCCTCTCCAAAGGAAACTTCGGATTCAGCGGAACATAACCGCGCCCGCTTCCGAGCACGCCCAGGATTCCGCCATAAGCGCCAAGGCTCCGATCCGCGAGCACGGCAACAACCTTCTCGTCCGGACCCAGAACATTTAGCAAACAAGCCGCGACTCTACCGGCATAGTTCCAGAGTTGCTCGTAAGTCAGCGACAGCTCGCGCAGATCGAGAGCCGGGCTATCAGGACGGTTCCGTAGAGACCGGAAGAACCCGCTGATCAGGCTTCTGCGCCGATGTGCCGGCAGGCGCGAGGATACGTCGAAGATTTCATCTGACGGATTTGAAATATTTGCCTTCATGAAGTCACTACTTGTTGCCTACCCCCGTCCCCCCACCCGCCGCAAATGCAAGTCCAGTTCCACTCTGTTGGAGTATCTCGAACAGGCGGTTAGCCACAATCTGATCTCCTTCGGGCCTCATGTGCGAAATGCCTATATAAATCGATTTTTTTTGGCCATCCACCAGATCGGCGAGATTATAAAAATCCGGGCTCTTTATTTCGCCGCTCTTGTTATATACAGCCTGGTACATCGCTCGTAAATCGGGAAATGCCTGATCCTGAAAAATCTGGACCTGTTCCTCATAGGGCGTTAGTTCCTTATGCCCAACCTCCAGATTGGGATACCAAGCGAAAATCGGGCGAAAGCCAAATTGCTTAGCGAGCAAGTCAACGATCGACACATTCTGAATATAATTCCGGATCACCGCGGAAGAGAGCGCTTCTGCATCCAACCGAGGCTTTGGTGTGTCCTGCTTCGGGCGAAACGGCAACTTGGCGGAAATTTTCTCCAGCAGTCGATAAGTGTTAGTTTCCAGCAAGTAGGAGAAACTTGCCTTCTGCGTCTCACCCCAGCTCTCCAGAAAATTCTTGAACAAGCTGAAGTTGCTATGAACGTCCGCCTGGCCGCTCTGGTAGGCCGCAAAAGCTTCGGTGCCACCATCGTAAAAAAGTACGACATCCGGCTTTCGGCTGGCATGTTTCAGTTGCTCGATCAATCCCACCATTTCCTGCGTATTGGACCAACCCTTTTCGCCGTAGTTGACGATGCAAACCGGCTTGCCCGCCTTTCCGTAATCGCGCGCAACGAGGGACGGGATGGTTTCCGCGTCCGGCGATCCCGCTCCCCACATCACCGAATCTCCGAACATCCAAATGGTGAAGGTCCGATCGTCACATTGAGTGTAAAAAGTTCTGCGAATACCCTCTGGGTCGATGGAAATCGATGCTCCCTGATAGGGAGCCCGCCTCCAGAGCACGTATTGGTGATAAAGCACTTTGTTCGATTCTTCGAATTCCTTCCAGTACTCGCGATCGGCAGAGTCCCCACGTTCGGCCAAATCCAACTTCACGGCGGGTTCCAGCACATCACTTCCCGCATGAAGATAACGCTGATACGAATAAAGTTCGACTGCAACCAGCGTTATCACACCCAGGGTCACAGCCACGCAGAAGCGCAGGGCAAAGTATTTGAGCAGCGACTTGTACTGAATAGCCGGCGTCCGCTGAGTCTCCACGGTTTCGTCACTTCTGGCTAATGGCACAAAGCCCCCAAGCTGGCTCCCCAAGCGTATTCTCACAGCATGCTAGCACAGCGCTTGTGCTCCTGAATTCTTGATTCGCTCAAGCAATTTTTCTTGATGTTGCCGAGAAACCTTCTCGACGGTCCTTAGAAAAGCGCATACATGACTGGACCGGTCTCGGCATGCCCCGGTTGTACGATAACGCTCAAGTAGAGCATCAGTACAAGAACCACGGGCGCAATCCACACCCAGCGATCCTGAGCCATGACGCCGAGGAAACCGCCAAAGCGAGTTCGGAACCCGCCACTTCCCTTTTCCGCCCACCGCAGCCCAAACTGCCCCAGCCGATTCAGCAATTCGCCTGCGCCGATGACAGCGAAATAGCCAACGGCCGCCAGCAAGGTCATCCAGTAAAGGCTCCGATCCAGACTGAGGTAGGTATAGGTATGCGGCGAGATGATGGCTTTGAGCATCGCCATTGCTTGCACGATATTCTCGGCGCGGAAAAAAATGTAACCCACGCACACCGCGGTAAACGTTATTGCCCAGGAGATCAGTGTGGCCGTAGGCCCAGACCATTCGAACCCGATCCATTTGCGAAACTCCTGCCATTGCCGGTGCAGAACCAGCAAAAGGCCATGGTAAACACCCCACATCATGAGCAGGAAGGTTCCTTTGTGCCACACGCCAAAAACAAACATGGCGATTACGAGAGATAAGTTGCGCCACCAGGCTTCCCACCGCACGGTTGCCAGAGGCAAGAAAACGAAATCTCGAATCCAGAATGACATCGACATGTGCCATCGGGTCCAGAACGAGGACGGCGTGGTCGACAGATAAGGCCGGTTGAAATTCTCGTGCAGCCGTATTCCGAACAAGCGCGCCGCGCCAATCACGACATGAGAATATCCGCAGAAACTGAAGTACAGCTGGAATGCATAAGCGACAATCAAACACCATACGTCGATACCGCCCAATTTTCGGGCCGTGTCGCTGAAAGCCGCGTCAACACCGGCACCAGCATAGAGGCCGCCACTCATGACCTCCGCGAGAATTGCCATGAGAAGGCCAATCGAAACACGCCGGACCCCAATCCCGAGATCGTGCTCGGTTACGTACCACTCCTGACGGAACTGCGGCAGCATGCTCGACAGCCTGCAGATTGGCCCCATTAGTACCGTCGGCCAGAAGGCCATGTACAAACAGAATTCCAGCAGAGTCGGATCTAATTCTTTTTCGCGATAAAGTTCAAACAGATAACTAATGGCCTGAAAGGTCCAAAAGGAAATTCCCAGGGGAAAAACCATTCGCCTGAGCAGGGAAAGTATGGAGCCGGAAGGCGCGACATTGCCGAGCAATGGTAAATACTTAAAAACGCTCAGGAGCGCTATGTTGAGGAGGATCCCGGTCCACAAACGCCCCGAAGTAATCCGTTTCTTCAGCCACTCGCCCAAGGCGTAGTTCATCAAAGAACTGACGATTAGCACGCCGATCAACCAGGACCCCCAACTAAAGTAGAAGACCCAGCTCGCAATCAAGTACAGCCATTGCCGAGCGGAAACCGACGGAAGCCGCATGGCGACGAACCATAGCACCGCGATACCGAGTGCATAAGCGAAAAGTTGTGTTGTCATTAGTGGCGGTTGTGGCCTGAATTAAACGAACGTTAATACGTGGGGACTACTGGTAATGTTAATGTTCTCGCGGGAAACGCAGGTTGTCAACCCGTAAGGCCCGGCAGGAGCCGGGTTTGGTGAGGCCGCGAGGTTCGCCGGCTGCTGTAAGATACGGCTAACCGGACCGCTGCCGGAACGAATGGCCAGACCTGACGAGTTCGGTTTCAGCCGAAGGCGAATTCAACTCCGTTGTGCCGGACGATCCGTGTGTCACAACGAGAGCTGGGAGGAGAGCAGATTTGGATAGTCCCGAACTCACGGTTGCACCGGGCGGGCCGGGTAACAGCGGTGATTTCCCCGCAGATGCACCTCTAAAAGAGGAGTCCCTGGCGTCAAATCTGGCGTGGCGGGCGATGGCGAACTGGTCCAGCCAGGTAGTATCCTGGGCCGCCCTGCTGGTTGTTGTTCGTCTACTTTCGCCTGCCGACTTCGGACTGGTCGGGATGTCTGTGGTGCTTTTCTGGTATTTGAAGTTCCTGGGTACATTCGGAATCACGGCCACGGTGATTCGCCACAGAGAACTCTCTGAGGAAACTCTTGCTCAACTGAATACCATGGGCGTGGTGTTTGGGGTGGGATCGTTCCTGTTGGCTTGCCTTCTCGCGTGGCCAGCATCTCTGTTTTTTAGAACCCCCCGCATGATCCCGGTCGCGGTCGTGACGTGCATAGCCCTAATCCCGCTCGGATTTCGCAGCGTCCCTGAGGGGCTAATGAATCAAAAGATGCGCCTTAAATCGCTTTCGCTGTTAGATGCGGCGCGCGATATCATGAGCGCATTAGTGACCGTCCTGCTTGCCTGGCTGGGCTTCCGCTACTGGGCTTTGGTTCTGGGCAACCTGCTTTCGGAGGTCGCGCGATGCGCAATCATTTTAAGTGTGCAACGCCACCGCTTCGCGTGGCCCCGAGCCGCCACGATCCGCGAACCACTTACCTTTGGCTGGAGGGTGCTGGTGGGAAGCTTCGCCTGGTCCACCTACAATACGCTCGACAACGTAACCGCCGGACGCATGCTCGGCCAAGCGGCACTCGGTCTTTACGGAATGGCGTGGAATCTTGCCAACATGCCTCTGGAGAAAATTGTTTCTCTTGTAACCACCCTCATCCCCGCGTACTTATCCCGCGTGCAAACTGACATGGCCGCTTTGCGTCACTATGTTCGGTCCCTNACCGAAGTCATTGCGTTAAGCATGTTTCCCGTGACNGTGGGGTTGGCATTAGTCGCGCGCCAGGCTGTACCGCTGATAATGGGGCAGAAGTGGATTGGAATGGTCGCCCCGCTACAAGTGCTTAGCGTNTACGCAGGTTTTCGCGCGATTGTCGCGCTTTTGCCCAAAGTTCTAACTGCAGTGGGCAATAGCCGGTTCGTGATGCGCGTCGAGGTTACGGGGCTTGGGGTCATGCCTTTAGCTTTCTGGATTGGCAGTCATTGGGGAATCAAAGGCATCGCCTTCGGGTGGGTTTTCGCCTATCCCATCGTCGCCCTTCCTCACTGCTGGAAGGTACTGAAGACGATCGATATGGGAGTTGGCGACTATATTCGCGCCTTGCGCCCGGCACTCGATGGGTCCGCAGTAATGGCTCTTGTAATCGTTGCGTTCAAGTACGGCCTGCGTTCAACCCAACCGCGATGGTTTTCTTTACTAGCTGAAATCGGTGCTGGAGCCGCCGTCTACGTGATCACGTTGATGCTCTTACACCGGGACCGGGTTCTGCATTTCCTAAGCATTGCAAAGGGGCTGCGAAGACCGAAGGTTCAAGCTCATCCAGGCATTGCCTAAGAATAAAAGCTGTCGAAATAGCGCCGGGTTAAGGGACTAACTCGGCGTTTGCAGAAACTCCTCTGGAGACCGCTGGCTGGTTGAAACGGCCTCAAGTGGTTCGCCATCGATCATGATCCGATGCCATATCTCCAGATTGAGCAATCGCCAGATGCGGTTTCCGTGGTCGCGCAATTTCGCGCGGTGCTCGGCGAACAAGCGCTGAACAGCCTCAGGGCGAAATAAACCGCGTTCCGTCGTTCGCGGCTCCAGCAGGATATGCTCAAGATCATCCAGTTGTGGCCCGGCGAGCCAGTATTCCCAAGGTGTAGGAAATCCCATCTTCTTCCGGTAGATAATCGATTTCGGAAGCAGGTCTTCGACGGCTTGCTTCAGGATGAACTTCCCTGCCATCCCTGTAATGGAGTACCGCGCGGGGATCCGGGCGGTGAATTCGACCAGTTCATGGTCCAGAAACGGGACGCGGCTCTCAATAGAAGCCGCCATGCTCATCTGATCCTGTTTCATGAGTAGTTCAACGAGATAGCTATTGACGTCGGCGTAGAGAAGACGATGCAGCATGTCGCCGCGCGAACCCTCCCACGCTGTCATGGATCCCAAATAGGCGTCTCCTGCAGATGCCGTTGCCTCAGGAGTGAGCAGTTCTATCTGTTCGGCTGCTGAGAATGCGGAAAAGAAATTGTCGTAGTAAAACGAGGACCAGGATGTCCCGTCGCGTAGCAGAAAAGTATGCTCCAGCTTACGATGCAGAGCCGCACCAAGCGGGCTCGCGTTAATCGATTTGCGGATTAGCCCTCGCAGCCCCTCCGGAATGAGGGTGCGATATGCGCGATCCATGCGCGAGTTCAACAGGGTCCACGCATATCGAGTGTAGCCTCCGAGAGTCTCATCGCTTCCCTCGCCCGTCAGAACCACTTTGACTCTCTCCCGCGCCAGACGAGCCACGAAGAAAAGCGAAACGCTGGAAGGCCAAACGATGGGTTCGTCTTCATGCCAAATAAGGCGGGGAAGACTGTCGAAAAACTCCGCGCGGCTCAGGCGGACTTCGTGGTGCTGCGAGCGGATGTGTTCGGCTACGCTGCGAGCATAGCCGAGTTCGCTGAAGGCCTCTTCGCCATATCCCACGGCAAAGGTATGGATCCGATCTCCGTGAATTTTTGTCGCCAGCGCGGCTACGGCGCTCGAATCCAGACCGCCGCTCAGGAACATCCCCAAGGGAACATCGCTCATCAAGTGCGATCCCACGGCAGCCTCGAGCATCTCGCGATAGGTCTTGACGTAGTAGTCTCGTGAACGTGGCTCACGATCCACTTCCGTCTCGAGATTCCAGTAACGCTCTATCTTCAGACCACTCTGCTCGGAAAGGCCGAGCACATGGCCCGGCATCAACTTCCGGATTCCAGCAAACATCGTTTCCTGACCGGTGATATAGCCGAACGCGAGATATTCAGCCAGCGTTCCACGATTGAATTCTGCCTGCACTCCGGGATAGGCGAGAATCGCCTTGATCTCGGATCCAAAAACAAATGCTTTACCATCCCACCGATAGTAGAAAGGTTTGATCCCCAAGCGGTCCCGGGCGGCAAAAAGGACGCGCTTGCGCCGGTCCCATATCACGAACGCGAACATGCCGCGCAGTTGCTTTACACCATCACGGCCATATTCTTCGTAGAGGTGAACAATCGTTTCCGTGTCACTATTTGTCTTGTAGCGATGTCCTTTCGCCTCGAGTCCGCGCCGCAGTTCCGCGTGGTTGTATATCTCTCCGTTGTAGACAATCCAAACGTCCTGGTTTTCGTTTGCGATGGGCTGGTGGCCGCTTTGGACATCAATGATGCTCAGCCTGCGCATGGCCAATCCGACATTCTCTTCGAGAAAGAAGCCTTCATCGTCGGGCCCGCGGTGCGCGATGCTCCGGTTCATACGACCCAGCGAATCGGCCTGTACATGCCAGTCACGATCAGAGAAGAAAATGCCGCAGATTCCACACATATCAGATTGGTCTCACTCAGAACTGGGCGTCACTGGGTGTGGGCCCCTTATATCGACAAATTCTTCCTGAACCGCAGTCATGTCGGAGGAGAACACCGTGCGACCATTCTCCTTCAAAACAGACTCAGCCCACTTGACCGGACGTAAGCAACGCAACTCCGCGCCGCCGCTTTTTTGCGCATAGCTTCCGCCGCAAAAAATCAAATGCTCATTCGCCATGCCCGGCTTTCGCCCCCAACATACGAACTCCGCGTCGCTCGACCACGAGTCCTTTCGCCAGGGATTGCCTCGGCCGAAGAAAAAATAATATTCGCCATCATCATCCGCGTAGTGGTAAGAACTGATCTCCACATCTCCGGTATCTTCCACTCGAGTGAAGGACTTGACCCCGAACCGTGCACCCTCCAATGTTACAAGGAGAACAGCAAATTCGGTGGGCAACGCCACTTCTGCGCTGAAATTTAATACGGTAGCTCGGTCTTTTTGTCCGTAGGCGGGCGACCACGACGCTCTCCGGGATTCTCTGGCCCAACCGTGCCCGTGTGCCGGAAAAAGTCCCAGCCATACGGCGGCATCTTTTGTGCGGAATATTCCTTCCTCGGCCAGTTGGAGCGTGGCTCCAAGATGCCATGCAATATCGAGATGGTGCGTTCCGTGTCCTTCGATCACATCGCGCACCAGGAACATTCCATTCTTCAGTGAAATCACCCAGCGTCTGTGCGTAACCGGGCGTGTCAACTGCCGATAGCCGTCACAGCTGGCGACTAGCATGTCGAAATGTTCACCCTGGATCCATTGTTCCGCGCACGATTTCGTCAGTTGTTTCCAGGAGAAAGGTCCTGCGGGGTCAGACTGGTTGGCTCCATCCACACAAACCGTATTGTGCATTGAGGTTCCGCGAAAAAGATCGCGGTCGCCGCCAGGCCCAATGTATTCATAAGTTCCGGGATCGATGAGTAACGTATGACCGTGGCTCTGAAGAGTAACGCTGAGCGCGTCCGCATGACCATGCCCCCCGCCGTCGCCCCCAAGCGGTCCCGCATCCATCACAAGCTGCGTCTCAGGTGCTTGCAGGAGATAGAACCCTGCATTCTCCAATGCATTGGACTCGCTCGGAGTACAAAGTTCCTGCAATTCATCCCATTGCCGGACACCGTCCGATCCGAGCAACCAAATCGTTTCCTTGCGGAGCCCAACCGCAGCTGCCTTGTAATCTCCCCGACGAAACAAGATCGCCCCGGTTGCTAGTGGATCCAACAGGTGTTCACTATGATTGCGATGCGGATCGAACAACCTTCCCCCATCGTCGTCTCCGAACCGCGGTGGCGGCCCATGACGTGCCAGCATGCACAGAGCCGACAGCATTCTTTCCAGCTTCTCTTCGAACTCCTTCGGCAAAGGAATGCCATTCATGCTCGCGAGCACTGCCGCATGCATGAAGAAGTCGAGGGTATACACGTGGTAGTAAGTGGACTGCTCGAAGTGAAATCCATCCTCTCGAACCTGACGCTGCGCCTGCCGCAGAATTATCTCCCAACCAAGCGCCCTCCAGCGCTCAGCGCTAGCCAGTTCGGGGAATAAAACTCCCAGAAAGAACAGTGCGACGCCTTCCCCGATCAGATGAGTATTGGGGGAAAAGTAGGTCGAGAGATAACGTTCGATATGCCACCCATGTAATGCCAATCCTCGCAACCACTCGCCACGAAAGTCGGGCAATCCGGATGCGCCATCAAGCAACTTATACGTCCAAATCCAAGAAAGAGCGCGGAATGCAACTTCGAGGCTACTGGCCCAATTGATTCCAATTGGATATGGGTTTTCTACTTGCCAATGCCGCCATTGCGAATAGATCTCCTCCGCATAGCGGCGCTCGCCGGTAAGCCTATGGGCCTTAGCCAGCGTCACGAAATGTTGGTGACGATTCAGTTCCCATGTAACCTTGCTGTCGCCAAGTTCCGCATAGTCAAGATAAGGGATTCGATAAAAAGGTTTCCTTGGAGCATGCTTTCCATGAACCGCATCAAGGTGCCAGTCGATGGGATCGCCATAATCAAGGCTCCTATAGCCAAGCAGATCAAAACGGTGCCGGCATATTCGCTCCGCCTGTTCCAGCGTTCGCGCAGAATAGTCTGGGAACCGCTGGCATAAGAGGGAGAGAATCGACTCAACAGAATCTGCCGCGAAGAAAAACCTGCCCGTTCTATCGCCCGCCGATCGGTATGACCGGCGCGAAAAATCGTATCCGATTTGCGCCAAGGCTGCGTCCTGCCGCTTGCGGACTTCCTGCCGCAAGCGCTCGCGCAGTTCTGCCCCATCCATTCGCGCCAACCGCTGGCCGAGCTGCCGCCATCTCTCGAAGCCCATGTTCTGAACACCGGAACGCAAGTAATCCGGTGGAGTTCAACCACTACATTATCTGATTTATTCGCCGCCGTCAGGCGTCTTCCCCGCCCGTTGCAAAGGATTACACCAAAGTCCGCCCGCCTGATCTCAGGGAATTCGAGTGCGCGGGCGCGACGGATGAATCCAAGCATTAAAATACTATTCGTCGCACCATATTCCCAAGGAATCAACTGATGAGCCAAACCGGCGTAGTGTTCCTGATGTATCACGAGCTGCAGCCATCCGGAGGCGAACTAACCCAGGCAGAGGCAGGCTACGTTCGCTATGTGGTGCGCCTGCCAGACTTCCGCTCGCAGATGGAACTGCTCAAGCGTGAAGGATGGAAAGGCGTGAGCGTGAGCGACGCGGTCAACTCTTTTGCAGAAAGGACTGTTGCGATCACCTTCGATGATGGTTGCGAAACCGATCTCATTTACGCCGCACCCACGTTGCTTGATCTCAAATTCAATGGCTCGTTCTACCTGACGACTGGATTTTTGGGAAAGAATGGCTACCTCAGTCATTCGCAGGCGCGCGAACTTTCCGGATTAGGTTTTGAGATTGGCTGCCATTCCATGAATCACCTTTATCTCACCGATCTTGGCGAGAAGGATNTGCATCGTGAGGTCGAGGAAGCCAAGGTTCAACTGGAACAAATTATTGGCAAAGCGGTTCGGCATTTTTCCTGCCCGGGGGGCCGGCACAACCGCAGAGTTTCAACGGCCGCACGCGAGGCGGGATATGAAACGGTTGCGACCAGCCGCGTAGCGACGAATTCCAATACCTCCGACCGCATGGCCCTATGCCGGGTAGCCATCATGCGTTCGACTTCACTGGCCAGTTTTGAAAGGCTCTGTAATGGGCAGCACTTGTGGCGGATGCAACTGGAAGTTCAACTGCGGAATGCAAGCAAGAAACTGCTGGGAAATTCTGTTTACGACCATTTGCGGTCGGTGCTGCTTCGCGACTCCACGTCCTGATTGAACGCGCGGCGGGCTCTGAAAGTGGGGATCCCTTCTCTGTTTTCTGCTCGTCATCTCGCACCCGCCAAGTGACATACGGCGAGACGCCGCGAATAAGAGTAATGGCCGCTGGCCAGCCTGTGTTATAGACTTGTCTGGCTCGCCGGTCTTACATGTTTGCAACCAACTCTATCGGGAGCGCCTTCAGAATCTCTGTTCCCAGCGATGGATAACAATCGGCCAAGCAAGGACCCATTTACAGTGCTGGTTTCCCGGCTGTCCCAGTCGAAGATCCCGGGACTTGACGGTATACGGGCCATTGCGATTTCTTTGGTGGTGCTGTTCCATTTGCACTTTCGCTCCTTTCGCATGTGGGAAGAGTCGCTTGGACGCACGGGTGTTACTTTGTTTTTTGTGCTGAGCGGATTTCTGATTACCTGGCTTCTGTTGAAGGAAAACGACCGCACATCGGACATCTCGCTCTGGAATTTTTATGTTCGTCGGTTTCTGCGGATTTTCCCCGGGTTCTATTTCTTTTGGATGGTGTATGTGGGTCTGGCATTCCTGGCACACAAAAACATCTCCTGGGGAAACTGCATTGCGGCGCTGATTTATCTGAACAATTACTATTGGCCTCTCTTTGGCGGAGGAGAAGGAGGAATGCTGCTAACCTGGTCGCTAGGGGTCGAGGAGCAGTTCTATCTCATCTGGCCCTCGATTTTCAAACGATTCCGCGCCAACCTGAATGGTATGTCTTTGGTTTTAGTGGCCATTTGTGTAATTGTGCTGGTGCATCGAATCCTGCTCATGTACGTCTGGCACGCATCGCCTATCTACCTCTACACAGCCTTTGACACTCGGATGGACTCGCTCGCTGCCGGCTGCCTTCTTGCTGTCTCCGTTCGAACGGGAACAGCTAGACAATTTGTTGGGAGGGTTTGTGGACACTGGTCTCTTCCGATGTTCACGATATCGTTGTTCGCGCTGTCAATGGCGCTACCCTCTTTGGCGCATGGGGTTCCCTACTGGAATGTCGAGGGCTTCACTGTCGAATCGGCTCTCTCGGCGATATTGATTGTGCAAATGGTGGTGCTGGGAAGTGAATTTCCCTGGAGATGGATTAACTGGCGCGGCGTGCGTTTTGTCGGAACTGTGTCATATTCGTGGTATCTCTACAACGCAATTGGGCCGGATGCAGTCAACCATTCCCCGCTGGGCCACACATTGTTTCGAGCGCCCGCTGGACTCCTAGCCGGTCTCCTACTGGCCTGCGCTTCTTATTATGTGGTCGAGAGACCCTTCCTTAAGCTGAAGGCAAAGTACGAAGTGAAGACTCGACCACTTCCTCATGGCGTCGCCCAACCCACGCCCGCATTCAGCTCCGCCCAGAAGTAACGTATCCGCCGCGGACGCGAGATAGAAATCCAGCAGGTGAAAGAGTCTTGCCCGCGATGAAGATACTGCACACTGAATTGAAGACTCAGGTCCGCGTCCTTCCGAGATGTACCACTGGTCCCAAATAGCCTTAACCTTACGTAATTAGCGCCGATTTATTTCCCCTCCTAGAGTGCTTACAAGGCCCGAACGTAGCCCCCAATTCGTTTTGAGGAAGATTGCGATGTCTCTGTTTGCCTGCCGCAAGGCGAAAGAAAAACTTCCCCTGTTTGCTTTTATTAGGGGGGTGCACCAAGAAACAATTCTGGCAGTTGCCATTTTGCTGTCGGCCACTATTATCACTTCTTCTTGTTCCTCAGTCTCCGCGTCAAATGGTGCGAACGCCATTCCGAACACACCCCAGGCGGCCATTAACGTGAACGTGCAGATTTCCCCGTCGGTGGCGCAAGTTTCGCCGGGTGGAAAAATACAATTCAGCGCGGCGGTCACGGGCAGCAGCAACCCGGCAGTGGTCTGGTCGGCGTCCGGCGGAACTATCTCCAACGGGCTGTTCACTGCGTCGAAATCAGTGGCATCAGCTACCATCACTGCGACCAGTGCTGCGAACCCTGACGCTAGTGCGTCTGCCAACGTGACGCTTTCTAACCTTGGCCCCACTCTGAATTATTCGGGTTATGACGGGCCCGCCGAATTGCCGCTGGTTTACCTGCAAACCAGCATTGCAGATACTCCAGCTCCCGGCTCAACCATCACCGTAAAGGCCGGAGGAAACCTGCAAAATGCATTGAACAATGCAAATTGCGGAGACACCATCCTGTTGCAAGCTGGCGCAGTCTTTTCGGGGAAGTTCGAAATCCCGGCGAAACCTTGCGACGACCAACACTGGATAATCGTTCGTACCAGCGCTCCGGATTCTGCACTTCCGCCAGAAGGTACTCGCATCAATCCATGCTATGCGGGCGTTGCTTCGCTGCCGGCCCGACCTTCGTTTACTTGCCCGTCCCTGACAAACGTGATGGCCAAGATTCTGTTCACCGGTCCGGGCATCTCCGGCCCTTTGTTGCTTATGCAGGGAGCCAATCACTATCGGTTTATCGGGCTTGAGATCACTCGGGCGTTGCCCAAAGAGCACTTGTGGCAGTTGATTGTCACGGAGGATGAGAACGTTTCTTCCGCCGATCATCTGATTTTCGATCGCGTATGGGTGCACGGTACGCCGACGGATGAGACGAAGGGAGGGATTCATCTGAGCGGCATCACCTCGGCCGCCGTGATTGATTCTTACTTCACGGATCTTCACTGTATTTCGCGCAGCGGCAGTTGCATCGATTCGCAAGCGGTCAATGGCGGGGAAGGCAGCACTCCCGGAGGCCCTTACAAGATCGATAACAACTTCCTGGAAGCCTCGGGCCAGTCCATCATGTTCGGCGGAGGTGGTGGATCCACAACGCCAGCTGACATCGAAATCAGATTCAATCATTTCTTTAAACCATCGATCTGGCAGCCAGGAGCTCCCGGCTTCGTGGGCGGCTACACCGGCGACCCATTCGTCGTGAAAAATAATCTAGAATTCAAGAATGCACAACGAGTGCTGGTTGAAGGAAATATTTTGCAGAACGTCTGGGGCGGATTTACCCAGCACGGATTTTCAATAGTACTCACCCCGGTGACCCAGAACGGGGTGTGCCTTACCTGCGAGGTCACCGACATTACAATTCGCTATAACCAGATAAGCAATGTGGCTGGGGGGTTCGATATTGGGAACGTCAATGACGGCCAAGGGCCATTCGCCATTGCCGGCGAACGATACAGCATCCATGACGTGTTACTGGAGAACGTCAACAAGACTCAGTACAAGGGCTATGGATTATTTGCTCTTCTGCTCAGTTCTTCCCCAAAGGAAGTGCTGAATAATTTGAGCATGCAGCACAATACCGCATTTCCCGATCCCGATGGACATATAATCTCTATCCTCGATGCGGTTAGACCGATGCCAGGATTTGTTTTTGCGAACAATTTGATTCTGTCGCCGCCGTACCCGGTGCTGTCGGCAGGTGGAGGCAGCACCAATTGCGCCGCTTCTGACGTGCCTATCACCGCACTAGAAACCTGCTTTCCAGGATATGTGTTCGCGGGAAATCTACTGGTCGGAGATATGCCTAGGTATCCTGCAAAGACCTGGCCTGCTGGGCAAACGTTCCTGAGTTCAGTCGACTCAGTAGGCTTTGTGAACTATGCGGCAGGCGATTACGCCTTGTCGCCTTCCAGCCCCTTCAAAGGCAAAGCCACTGATGGCTTGGACGTGGGGGCGGATATCGATGGCCTCAATAACATTCTCTCGGGTGTGGAATAACGGAAGACCAGAGGCTGGACTGGCCCACGAGCTACAAATGACGAAGTTTTGGTCAGTATTGCACTGGTCGCGCAGAAATTGTTTTGTGAGCGAGGCCTTCAGCAGCTAGGCAATCGGCTTTCTCAAGCGGCAGCGAACAATTGCGGTCAGGAACTCACGGGTCAGTCGGCTATGCAAGGGTTTCAACCGCCGGATCGGAACGTGCTCCACTTCCTCCACAGAAAATTGGCTTCGCCGAAGTATTGCTTCAAAATTGTGAATGGTCATTTGATTCAATCCACCTTCGACTTCGGAAAACGTCGTGGCTCCGTCCTGCTTGAATTGAGCTCGCCATCGAATCAGGGCATCCTCCCTTAACAGCAGATGTGCCCACGGAAAAACTGAAAACAAGTGACCACCGAGCGGGTGGTACCAAGTTGGACCAAAGCTTATAAAGACGAGCCCACCGGGGCGGAGCAAGGAGAACATCGTTTCCAAAACGGTCTCCGGCTCCGCAAAATGTTCGAAAGAGTCGATGGAAACGATCACTTCTACTGGATCCTCCACCGATTTAACAAACTCACACCGTTCCGCAACTCCGGCTTTTTCTGCTTTTTCTCGCGCAATTCGCAACCACTTTTCCGAGATATCGAGGCCAATCACCCGCTTAGCTCCCATGAGCGCCATCTCTGTTACCTCTGCGCCGGGTCCGCATCCGAAGTCGAGCACGACTTTGTCCTTAATAGCGGCTTCGATTTCCGGCAATAGAACTCGCAATTTGCTCTTGCTGGCATATGCTGTTCCACTCATGGTTGAAGGCGGATGAGGTGCGATGATCCGCAAAAGACAATACTCGAGGGCGGCCAACATATGGAAGTCACCATAGCAATCGAGACGGGCATGTGTCGAGCCGAGCCGGTCCGGAACACGCTCTGAGAGGCGCTGTAAAGCTGGCCTTCGGAGCTACAATCCCCCAAATTACTATGCTATGATGCCTTTTGTTCGAACCTCCCACATGTCCTCTCGCGTTCCGGCAAAATGTTGTCTATTTGGGGCCCGGCATTCCCTGTTATTGAGTCAGCAAAGGGTTGGACAGATCTTCGGCGCATTGGCAATCCTACTTATCTTTTCCTCATGCCAGCTTTCGGCGAACGCCCAGGCCGCGGGCAACGCGCAAACGGTGGGAAAGTTCGACGGACCGGCAGAGCTTCCGCGGAGGTTTCTCAAGACATCCGTATCCGATACGCCGGCGCCCGGCCGCTCACGCCTGATAAAAGAAAGCGAAGATTTTCAACAAGCCATTGACGACGCCAAATGTGGCGACACATTGGAACTTCAAGCCGGTGCCACTTTTCGTGGTCTTTTCCGTTTTCCCAAGAAACCCTGCGATGATGCTCACTGGATCGTGGTGCGCACGAGCGCACCAGACGATGCTCTGCCTCCCGAAAATGAGATTCTGACGCCATGCTATGCGGGAGTGGCGTCGCTGCCGGGCCGCCCTGACTTTCATTGCTCGTCGGTACGAAATGTACTGGCCAAATTGGAGCTTGACCGCAAAACCGAGGGTGGCCCTGTTCTTTTGCAAGACGGTGCTAACCACTACCGCTTCATCGGTTTGGAAATTACTCGCTCAGTGCCTGACTTGCGGATGCGCAACCTAGTGCAGCCAGAACGGCCCGATAGTGTCGCAGATCATCTGATTTTCGATAGGCTTTGGCTGCACGGCACGCCACAAGATGAAACCAAGGGCGGAATCCACTTGAGTGGAACCACCGAGGTTGGCATCGTAGATTCGTTTTTCACGGATTTCCATTGCATCGCCAAAACTGGAAGCTGCATCGATTCGCAAGCCATTAACGGAGGTGGCGGCGATCACGCGGGAGGCCCTTACAAAATCGTTGATAATTTCCTCGAGGCTTCGGGGGAATCGATTATGTTCGGTGGGGCTGCCGGGTCGACCACTCCCGCGGACATCGAGATTCGCCATAACCACCTGTTCAAGCCTTTGTTCTGGAAACCTGGGCAACCTAATTTTCAAGGCGCGGCTGATGGCAGTCCTTTTATTGTCAAGAATTGTATTGAGTTGAAAAATGCACAGCGGGTCCTTTTCGAGGGGAATGTTCTTGAAAACACCTGGGGAGGGTTTAGCCAGGCAGGATTCGCCATCGTCATAACCCCCGTGAATCAGAGCGGCAATTGCCCGCTGTGCCGAGTCACGGATATCACTCTGCGCTACAACAAGATTAGTCACAGCGGCGGAGCCATGGATATTGGAAACGTCCTGGGCAAAGCGCCATCGTCAGCCGGGGAGCGCTACAGCATTCATGATTTGATATTCGACGACATTGATAACGTAGAGTATAGGGGGTTCGGATCGCTGGCCCTGCTGATTTCTGCCGCCCCACCTCTGAGTAGCGTCCACCTCGATCACATCACGGCATTTCCCCCGCGCGTGCTAATTAGCGTGCACAACACGGCTGAGAAATTGAAAGACTTCTCCTTTTCAAATAGCATCTTCACCGCAGGTGATCGGGGGATTGTGGGAAGCGGCGGTGGTCCAGCGAGTTGCACTCAAGGAGCCAGGGGCCCCGCTGCGATTTTGGAAAGCTGCTTTGCGAATATCGTTTTCAAGAACAATCTGATCATTGGAGGTTCAGGAAACTGGCCTGCAGGTAATCGGCAGGTAAGTAGTGGCAACGCAGCCGGCCTGAGGGACTTCCGCGACGGGCGAGGGGGCGATTACCGGCTTTGCCGAAGAAAGGGCGACCCGCCGAACTGCAAAGGGCCTTCCCCGGCCCTAGGCGCGGCGACGGATGGCCGCGACATTGGCGCCGATCTGGATGCGATCGAACGCGATACAGGCGGCGTCCTTTGATTTCGGCGCCCACAGAGAATTCTTACGTGAATGCTCAAGCGCAAAAACGAGAGACACGCCCCGTATTTGTGGTTGGGTGCCACCGTTCGGGTACCAATCTTCTCTACGACATGCTGCTCTCTTCGGGTGCTTTCGCCGTTTATCGCGGTTACATTCCTGTCTACAAAATGCTCGTTCCTCGCTATGGAAGTTTGCACCGGACAGAGAGCCGCCGAAAAATTGTTGACACTTGGCTGCACTCCAAGGGATTTCGGCGCTCAGGACTGGATGCACAGCAACTCGCCAAGACCCTGATGGAAAGCTGTCGGAACGGAGGGGACTTTATTCGAGTTGTCATGGATGGAGTCGCCCGCGAGCAGGGAATGTCGCGTTGGGCCGTATACGACGCGGACAACGTGCTCTATATACCAGAGATTAAGGCCGACATCCCAGAAGCGTTATTCGTCCATATCGTCCGCGATGGGCGGGATATTGCTTTGTCGCTGAGGAAAATGGGAGAGTTTCGGCCTGTCCCCTGGCGGCGAAGGCCCGCCAGTTTGCCAGCAACGGCTCTGTATTGGCGTTGGATGGTCGAGACCGGCCGGAAGTATGGCCGCCTGTTTCCGAACGATTACATCGAGGTCCGATATGAGGAACTCGTCAACGCTCCGCAACAAATCCTGCAGGAGCTCGGACGATTTCTGGGTTCGAACTTGGACTATGCTCAAATTNAAACTAATAAGCTCGGCCGGATGAAAGAGTCAAATTCTTCGTTCGCCGACTCGCGAACTGCGGCAGATTCCAGTCCGGTAAATCGCTGGAAGAAACTGTTGTCAGAGGAAGAAGTTGCTGGGTTGGAAACTTTAATCGGAGATTGCTTGGAACAATTTGGTTATGAGTTGACCGTTCATCCACGCAACCGTCAATTGCACGTGCAGCAGACCTTCATGCGAAACGTCTATCCCAGACTGCTCGCGACCAAGCTATGGTTAAAAACCAGAACGCTTGCCGGGAGATTTTCAAATTTGTCTGCGCTTGAATTGGCGGAGCCAGCCGAGTAGAGCTCGCCTAGACGTTCGTTCCGAATATTGCATTCCCTGAGACAGTCACCAGTGTCATCGACTTCAGGCGGAAGATCAGATCCTGAATGGAAGGTCATTCGGGATTGGCCGTACTGCCCCGTTGCGAGTTCAACCAACCAAGAAACCGCTGCTTTCGGTCAAACATTTTCTTGGCCTCATCCCGCAACCTAGTAACGAATTGATAACGAGACTTGGTAAACCAAGGCACTTGGTGCGGAGTGCAACCATATTTCTCCTTGTACGACCCACCTCCGCCCCAGTCGTAAATTACCGCGCCGCGCTTCTTCCAATACTTCATTGCGTACCAGTGAATAGCTTCGTTTGGCCGCAGAATCTGACTTGATCGCATACTGGCGTTCCCCCAAAATTCTGCGATCTGGTTGAAGCCCGGAAAAATTCCGGTAGCAATGCACTTGCCTTCCGCGTCCCGTGCTCTCACGAGCAAAAGATTCCCAGANGGCCTAACATGCTTGATNAGAGTGCGGACTCGGTCCACTCCATAAGTTGGAACCAAGCCTTGCTTGGAGAAAACATCCTTTAATTGCTCATAGTACTCATCCGCAAATCCCGCATCTTGAGCTTCTTCAATCGTCACTCCGCTCTTTTCTGCTTTGCGCACGCAGCGGCGGCAGGCGCCGTCCATGGACTGAAAGATTTCTTCTTCGGATCGCGCGAGGTCAGTCCGGTAGGACGTATAGAAATCACAGTTGAATCCAAGAGTCTGCCCATCGTCGACCGCAAAAAGTGGATCGGAGACTTCCATGTGCAGACATTTCAAGTCACGCCATGCCATCTCCTCGACAGCAGCCAGCGCTGCAGCGCGGGACAGACCGGGCAATAGATTGAACCCCATGTAAGGAGTCGTCCAACCGGGAAACGAGCTGCCTAACAACTTAACCCCAAAGCGTTCCAAGGTAAGGCCGGTGAAATACCCTACTGCCTTGCCTTTCTCCCGCAACTCAGCCAGCACCGGAGAAGCTTTTTGGGACTCGGCAATAAAGCGCACCCATTGGTAGGTTTGAAAGACAGTTCTATCGGCAAATTTGTCGAGCTTATCATGGTCGGCGGTTGCAAAATCGAGGATATGACACTTCATTCAGTTTGCCAGGTTTCTCAAAAATGAAAAGGTCTTCCGAAATGCTACTTGTCAATGAGGATTTCCGAGTAGTTCACCATCCATCGCGATAGCGGCGTGTTCACCTTTACCCATTGCTTTAGCGGATAAAAGCAACCGTAAAGAAATCGGTTACGGCTTACAAAAACCCATCGTCTACCCGGCGAGGTTGCGCGAGGATACCCAACTTCCACCATATAATTTCCAACTAAATCTTCGAACTCTTGCAGCTGTTGCGGAGGGAATTTCTCCTTCCACCGTCCGATCGGGTTGAATCTTCCGTGGTTCAGATCTTCCCGGAAGGAGGTGAGGGGAATCTTGACCGAACCGACGCTCGCTTTTTGAATGCGGTTGAAGTCAAGCTCGTGCTGCAGGAAATCGCCGACGTCCGCCAAGATTTCGCCAGGACGCTGTACGAGATCTTCATAGCGCACTTCCATATACTTTGACGACAACAATGCTCCGTATTCCCGGCCCCTGCGTACGATCCACTTCCAATACAAGCCAGCCGCGAGGAGAGCCCTATCCTTGTCCCAAGGCAGGGGACGGCTCCATTTCCTCCTTTCCAGGGACAACGCAATATCCCGTGGGTCGCGAATGATGTGCAAAAATTTGGCATCGGGAAAATCTGAGGCAATGCGAAGCATGTGGGGAATATTAGTGGGAGTTGAATCCGCCCATCGGTCTACGTTTTGCACGCACGCGACCTCATTCATCACGATTCTCAGGAAGTCGCCAGCGTGGTTGCATTCAGTCATCACCTTTGCTTCGATTTGAGCAGCATCCAACCCTGAAACTTGAAATGCCTTGCTTTGCAACCAGTCTCGCATCATCCGAGCCTTGTTCTTTGCCGTATTCAATGGTCCATAGATCGGCTCCAGCACGTCATAAGCATTCATCTGCGTGTGGAACTCGGCAAATCCGCCAGCCGAGAGCAACAGGTGGTACAAGAAACTTGTACCTGATCTTGGACAGCCCACAATGAAAACGGGTGGCTGCATGGCTACCAGGAGTCGAATGGAGACATTCTGGCCGCAATTCGGTAAATTTGGAAAAATAGACGCGGAGTCATCTGGTCTCTAAGACGTCCTCGAAGTCGCGCTCTTTATTTCGCAGTTTCAGCTGGTGCTCTAATTCCTGGAACCGCCGGGTGATGGTATGCAGCACTAATCCAACCACAAGTAACAGCATGCCGGAGAGCACCAATCCAACTGCCAGGACCGCAGATGGCAGCTTGGGAACCATGCCGGTCTTAATGAACTCCACAATAACAATTCCCCCGGGTACAAAACCCAGGGCGATCAGAATCAGGCCCATCCCCCCGAAAAAGGTAAGGGGTTTGTAGTCACGAAAGAGAATGAGAATCGTATTCAGAATCACGAACCCATCCTGAACGATGCGGATCTTTGAAAAGCTTCCTTTCGGCCGCGACGTCAAGCGCACAGGCAACTCCGTAATACGATCACCGCGGGCAAGGGCTTTGATGGTCAATTCCACTTCCGTTTCAAAACCACCCCCGAAAACCGGAATGCTCTTCACAAACTCGCGATTGAACGCGCGATATCCGGAGAGAACATCGGTCAGCTGCACCTTAAAAATAAAATTGATGACCTGGAGAAAAAAACCATTCCCCAGCTTGTTCAGAAGGCGGAATTCGCTGTCCGAAGTCCCCATCAAGCGTGATCCCACAACCATCTCGGCTTCCCCAAGAACTACGGGCTGTATCAGCTTATGGACTTCGCCCGGCGGATAAGTACCGTCGCCATCCACCATCACATACACGTCTGCTTCAACCTGGCAAAACATGGATTGCACTACGAATCCCTTACCTTGACGCCGTTCAGAGGCCACCCGCGCGCCGGCCATACGTGCCCGCTCGGCGGTACGGTCGGTGGAATTGTTGTCGAAAACGTAAATCTCTGCTTCGGGCATCTCGGCCCGGAAATCGCGCACCACCTGCCCAATGGTGAGTTCTTCGTTGTAGCAAGGAATCAAGATGGCAGTTCTCGGGCGCGACATGGCAGTAGTAAGCTAGAAATCGCTGGTTCTGTTTAGCGGTAACTCAGTTCGCGTATTCGATAAACTTGTCCGAGAAAAACGCGGTGGAATTCGGTCTGGCCGATGTCTTGGTTGCCAACATATCCCGGTCCGAGATCGAGCCCCTGGCNCAACGTNNCCTCCTTAGGATACACCAAAAATCGCGGGTGTTCGTCCTTTAACATAATGGGAGCAGGCATTCCCGCCGTCGTTATCCCGAAAAATGAAAAGAACCGACTCGCAGCAGCACTCCCATTGCCATCCGAGCGTAAATGATGCGGCTTTCTGACCAAGAGCCAATTCTGCCGTTTCAACAACTCTTCTCCAGCCTTCGACCGTAACGATTTGCGATGCTCAGGTTTTCACATCGAGGAGAGGCCATGAAATTAATCCCAGACAGATATTCCCTATATCAACCTAGAAATACTGATCTTCACGGAGTCTTTCCGCTGGACACAAAGATCGAAACTACTCAGCCTGATGCCCCGCATCGAAACATGGTCGCCAGCCCTTGCGGGCGAGTAATTCGGTGTATAGCTGCTCGTAGCGGCGACCCATTTCTTTAAGCGTAAAATTTTGCTGCGCAAAGCGCCGGCAATTTTCGCCCATCTGAACTCTCAAGACATCTTCCCGCAAAATACGCGCGATTTCCCTCGCCAACGCCTCTTCGTCTCCCAGGGCGACAAGTGCACCTCTCTCTTTTGTCACCAGTTCGAAGTTAGAACCAATATTGGTCGCAACTACGGGAACGCCCGCAGCCATCGATTCGATAATGGCGTTCGAAAGACTTTCGGATGCGGAAGGTAAAACGGTCAAATCGACGGAAGATAGAATCGCCAGAACATCCCGCCTATCACCCAGAAAACGAACGCGCTCTCCGAGGCCCAAATCAGCCGCTTGGCTCTCTAACTCTGGGCGCAAGGGACCATCCCCTACCATTACGAACTCCACTTTGGAGTCATCGGCCGCCAGCCGTGCGGCTACCCGCAGAAAAATAGAATGATTCTTTGCTCTACTGTTCATGCGGGCGACCATTCCGACCCGCCGCCAGCCCGGCCGAGGTAGGAACGCCGGAGTAGCCGCCGCGAAGTCCTCGGGCGCGAGGCCGTTCCAGATTACAGTAATCCTGCTTTCAGGGAGCCCTTCGTCAATCAACCGCTTCGCAGCCGCGCTTGAGTTGCACACGACCGCATCGCACAGCCGGAACATCATCATTTGGGCACGAGACTGAATTGGAGTCAGAAGATCTCCGAGCTGGCGCTGGCTTCCGATGATGACCGGAACTCCCGCCAGTCGCGCGCACGGAACCAGAGTGAGATTCGTATAAAAGTCGAATGCGTGGGCTATCGCAGTTCTATCGCGGCGAAGTGTCCGGCACAGCTTAAGACGCGTCCGCCAGGATTGCACCCCATACAAACTCCCCCCCAGCGGATAAGAGTCCAAGCTTAGGCCGTCCTGGAACCCGCCTTTCGCTTGTATGCAGGCTAGCTTGGTCCGAAACCGGCTTTCGCTTAAAGAACGGTTGAGTGCTACAAACTGCCGCTCGCTCCCGCCGGTTTGAAGACTATCGATCATTAGAAATAAAGTCGCAGGCGGCAATCCGGCATTTTGCGAGACCAGCCCGCCATCCGAATAGGACTTCCGATCAGACGACTCCGCAGCTAGAGGAGAAGGTCGAGTCACCCGATTTCTCCAACCCCAGAGGTCACGGCTTGCGTCTCCCGCGCGGCAAGTGGTTCCAGAAAATTCCGGTGCCACAGTTCCAGCATCAATAAGCGCCAGATGCGGGGAGAGTGATCCCGGCGACCCCGGAAATGTTCGTCCAGAATTCGGCGTACGCCGTTGGGATTGAAATAGCCGCGCTGCATGGTACGCGATTCGGTCAACGTCGTGATAATCAGGTCCTTTAACTCGTGACGCATCCAGTGCACCAGTGGCAATGCAAATCCCTGCTTGGGACGATAAAGAACTTCTCGCGGTACTCCCACTCGCTCCGCAAGCTTGCGCAGAATGTATTTCTGATTTCCCATGCGCAGCTTCCACTCCGAAGTCAGCCCCGTCACCCATTCGAGGAATACATGATCCAGTATCGGCACCCGCACCTCGAGAGACGTCGCCATGCTCATTCGATCAACTTTCGTCAGGATGTCGCCGGGAAGGTAAGTTTTGCTATCCAGATACAGAACGCGATCCACCGGATCATCCGCAGGCGCGGCATTTAAGTAATCCCGCATCTCCTGCAAGGGATCGCCTGTTCCTTCACCCAGGCGGGCAAAATCCTCCGAGAGCAGATTCATCTCTCGCTGAAACGGCTTCAGCGTGACCCCCTCAATATAGCGCTCGTGCCAGGGAAGCGAGACGCTGTAAGCAAAGTTGCGGCCGGGCAAACCATACGGAACGTGCCTATGGATGTGCTCGCGATAAAACCTACGGCCAGCTTGTGGAATCCACGCGTAAGAACGGTCGTGCAGATGCATGCGATACCGATCATACCCGGCAAAGGCCTCGTCTCCTCCGTCTCCTGATAAAGCCACCGTCACATGCTCCCGAGCCAGGCGGCAAACATAGTAAGTAGGAAGCATGGAAGAATCCCCAAAGGGTTCTTCCAAAGAGCTAGTCAGGGCCTCGACCGTCTGGACAACGTCGGGTTCAAGAATCAGTTCACGATGCTCCGTGCCAAACTGCTCGGCCACTCTACGTGCATAACCCGTCTCGTCGAAATCCGCGTGCCGGAAACCGATTGAGAAAGTCTTCACCGGTCCCGAAGCCGCTCTGGCCATCAACGCCACAACCAGAGAAGAATCCGCTCCGCCGCTGAGCAGCGCTCCCAAAGGGACATCGGAGATAAGCCTTATCCTGACAGCTTCGGACAACAGATCTTCCAGCTGTTCCAGGCATTCCTCTTCGCTACGGGGCGAATGAGTTCCAAACCTCGGAAAATCCCAATATTGGCGCACCGCGATTTTGCCCTGCTCGAATTCCAAAAGATGCCCGGGAGGAAGTTTCTTGATGGGAACAAAAGCGCTCAGTGGATCCGGTACATATCCGAAGTAGAAATAACGCAGCAGGGCTTCGGGATCAACCTCAGCCAAGTGCGGAGCCACAGCCAGGATGGCCTTGATCTCTGAGCCAAAGAAAAGACGTCCGTTGGACAGAGCATAGTGCAGCGGCTTCTTGCCCAGTCGGTCTCGCGCCAGGAGCAACTTGCGCTTGCGTTCATCGTATAACGCGAATGCAAACATGCCGCGCAGACTCTTGACACAATCGGGACCGTGGTCTTCATAGAGATGAACGATGACTTCAGTATCGCTATTTGTATAGAAACGATGACCTCGTTGCTCGAGGTCACGCCGCAGCTCTGGAAAGTTGTAAATCTCGCCGTTGAAAACGATCCAAACGCTCCGATCTTCGTTAAAAACCGGCTGGTGTCCACCTTTCAGGTCGATGATGCTAAGCCTGCGCATGCCTAGCCCTACTCCGCCTTTTACAAAAATTCCTTCGTCGTCGGGACCGCGGTGCACGATGGATTGGCACATGCGATGAACGGTTTCCGCATCCACGTTCTCACGAGCTGTGTCGACAATTCCCGCAATCCCGCACATAGCCTAACCGTTCCCCCTCGCTTGCGAGGCGCCGCGGACGGCTCCGTAGTCGGAAGACTGCTTCCAGGGCTTGAAACGGTAATCGCGATAATCCCCAGGATTTCCCTCCCTGCCATCGCAGGCAGCCAGAATCACATTAACCATTTCCCGCGCGGAAACGAAGTGGAGAATTTCGTCGCGCTCCTCGGCGCCGCCCACCATCAACTCCAGGAAATGGCTGAATGATCCTCCGAGCACAGAATCCTCTTGAGTTGGATCCATGCCGTGGCAATGCAACTTAATGAACAACCAGTCCGGCCTGCCCTGCACTCTGATTGTGGCTCGTTTCCAAAGGGATAGGCGTTCGAGAGTCGGAGGATTGGGCGCAGTGAATGACCCGTTATCAATGCGGACGTGACGCCTTCCCGAATAATCGAGAGTCACCATCAAGGGCCCTTGAATCATCAAGGGGAATTTCCCTGGAGATCGCCCGGTCGCCAGATCACGGCCAGAGCGGTACGCGGCACGCTCGATAAGCGGAGGCCTGCATTCGTAGAGAGAATTGATTTTGGCGCTCTGCGCAGGATGAAAAGGATTCGTCGGCAGGGTCAAATCGGCAAAGCACCCAACTTCGGCGAGAATTTGCATCTCCTCGTCAACACCGCAGCCAAATCCGCCCGCCGAGTTTGCCAGCGCAAAGTTCCCATGTACGAAAGCAAATCGAGGACCAGTGTCGTCATCCAGGCGGCTAAGACAGCCATGTTCGAAAGCCAGCACATCACGAAAGGTCGCTAGCGTGCTTCGCAGGTTCGTGGCGGTGTCAGGGGATGGAATGCCATGGTGCAGGTGGATTTCGATCTCACCCCACCCCGCACGGCAATGTTCGGCGAGCCGTCCGACAAGCCCGCGATCATATTGTTCGGCCGGATAAAAATAAGTGTGGATGAAAGGCCGACCGTCGTGGTCCCGCCATTCCTGCACTACGTCAGGATACTGATCACACCAACGCTGCAGCCGCTGTTCCTGCTCGTCGTAAGCCGCGCGCGCATGCCCGTCCTCCGGAACAATAGCCGGTTCAAAATGATCGGCAAGCGAGAGAATGAGATGAACCTTACCTCTTGGCNGCCGGCGGGTAAGCCTCTGCCACCCGCAAGACGGGATTACCCGNAGGGCATAGGCGAGCTTGCGGCGGAGCCGGCGACTGTTGGTGCCGTGCCGCGGCGGAGATGTATTGGCCTTTCCGTTCGAATTGCTCTTTACTTTTTGCATTCGGGCACCTTGCTCCCGGCAAGTTCCTACCGGCCATTGCAGCGCTCATTTATCTCTGCCATCGACACCCGATGGCCAGCACAAATCGAAACCAGCTCTAAACCAACGCCTGCGAGTCTTCGGGAGCGAGAGCAGCTAAGCCCCGTCGCGCCTCGTCAATGCGCTCCGGCTTGCGGCCTCGAACTGCGATTGGTACTTCCACCACGTGCAAGTCTTCCAGTCCGCAACTCTCGAACCAGCGGAAGACCTCCTCATAGGTATGTTTCGACTGGTATCGAGGTGAATACCAGTCAAACGTATCCAGAACCCGCCAGTCCCGGCGTGGATTGCGGTTCACAGGAAAGATGTGATGCACGGCCCCAGCCAGCGGCTTGCCGAAGAGTGGAATCCAGCGCAGCCCGCGATCTACGCCATTAAGCACTGGCACGGCCACGCTGAGAATACTGTGCAGAAGACGAGGCGGCATACGATGAGTTACCCGCCGGTATAGATCGCTAAAGCGATACCATTTGTTGTATCCGCTATAAAGCCAGACCCCAAGGTAGCCGCCGGGTTTTAGATATTTTGGCAGCGCCTTCACCGCTTTTTCGCAATCGGGAGTGTGATGGAGGACTCCGATGCTGTAAATAAAGTCGAATGTTTCGGGAGCAAAAGGCAGAGCGAAAACGTCGGCCTGGAGAGCGACGAATTCACGATTCGCCAGATTACGCGCCGCCATTTGAGCAGCCGCGCTCAAGTCGATCCCAACCACGCGCGCACCCCAGCGAGTTGCGACCTCGGCAAAACGTCCCATGCCGCACCCAACATCCAGCACCAGTTTGCCTTTCAGATCTTCCGGCTTAAAACCGGTTCGCTTCCGAAAGTCGGATTCCGATTCGTGGCACTGATCATCATCGAGCTGCGTACGGCTGTACCTGTGCCATTGAAAACCAAAGCTGTCGGCATAGGCACCAGAGTCGACAAAGCAAGCGACCCCATTTTTCTGCGGATAACTCCTGCGGCAGTCCGGGCACACGTACCCTCCCGAGCCATCGCTCTCGAGAGCATGGCCGCAAGTCAGGCACCGCAGCGACTCCGCGAATTCAGCGCGGAACTGTGAGCGGCGGTCGTCTGTCATTTGTTCCATAAATTGATAACGTTTTCCTTTGTCGCCCCCGAACTACGGCTTCAGGCGTCGGATCGGCATCCCGCTGAGCGACCATGGCAACCATCGCCGACGTGTAGGCCACCGCGAAGTACGGAAAGAAATGATATGCTTCCGGCGAGAACAGCGCGCCGACTGCGAAACCCACCAGCGAACTGTGTATTGCGCCGGCGAAGACTTCGTAATCTTCCGGCAGATCTCTTCGTTTCCTCAGTCTCCGCAAATTACGAAACCCGCAGCCGAAAATCATAAGGTAAAGAATCAGCGCCGGAATGCCACCCTCAACCGCGATTTCGAGATAAGTCATGTGCACCTCATGCCAGGTGCCTGAATAGCTCAGAAAATTATTCGCTCCTACTCCCAGGATCGGGTACTGTTTGATGCCTTGCACGGCTTTGAGCATAAGATACTTTCGGGCCTCATACGATCCATACGCACTGTCTCCTTGCGTCTGGTTGGAAATCGCCTCGAATCGCTGCACGAGCTTCTTGCCGAAGGTTGCCATGAGCAGCGTGCCCAGAAGTACAGTAACCACGATCAAGTAGTATCTTCGGCCCCGTACCCCAAAGTGCCAAAGACACACGGTGCCTGAAATCAACAGGTCAATGAAGCCCGCACGCGACGCCGTGAGAAACAGCGCCGCCAGCATAATCAGCAGGCCCACGCCCCAGCCAAGCTTGCGAAGAGCACTCCCGCTGCTGATCAGGAACGCCAGACAAAATGGGATGGAGAGCACAATGGCAAAGGCCAGATCGTTCGAGTTCCAATAAATGCCTCCAATTACTCCCTCCAGCCGCGGCGTGTTATAGCCCTTCGCAATCGAAATCGCGGTCACCACCATCATCGAAGCGGCCTGGACGAAGATCAAGCGGCGCAATCTCCGCATATCAGTGACCAGCAAAAACATTAGTACAAAGATGACGAAAATCTTGGAGAACTCAAGCGTGTGAGAAAACGCGCCGCCCCTCCACACTGGCGAAAGCAAAGCTGAGACGAACAGGAGAATAATCAGCCCGGCCAATAAACGGCCTTCGCGCGGAAGATCCTTCAGCTTGCGTTCCGACCGTCCCGCGACCAGCAGCGCGAGCATGGCTCCGCCCGCTGTCACCTTCGCCACCGGAATATAGTGCAGCAAAATAATCCACTCTTCTGGACGGCTGCAATAAACCACGAAGAAGGCGCTTAGGAAAGCGAATGCAACACCCGACACTTGAGGTTTCCGAAAAGCCGCGCCTGAGTGGCGGTTGGAGAGACCCAATGGAACCTTTCTTTGCTTCAAATCGGGCATAACCTATGCCATCGTCCTCATGAATTCCGCATTTTCCGCGAAGCGGGAACTCAGTTGTCCCGCCAGAACTTCCTCAAATCTTGCTCCAACGGCAGGCCAGTCGAATCGCGCTGCCGACTCCGCCGCGGCCCGCTCGTATCTCCGCCGGCTCGAAATGTCCTCAAGCATAGTTACGACCGCTTCCGAAAAACTGGACGGATCGTCGGCCAGCACGATGTCCTTGCCATCGCAGACGTCGAGACCTTCTGCTCCTACCGATGTCGACACCACGGCCCTTCCCATTGCCATGGCCTCGTATATCTTCAGTCGCGTACCTCCGCCTACGCGTAGTGGTACAACCACGACCGCCGCCTTTCGCAAGTGCTCAACCACGGATGGCACCAGACCGGTGACTTCTACATTTGCTGACGCCAACCTTTGGACCCGCGCAGCCGGATTTCGTCCTACAATACGGAAGCGCGCTCCCGGCACCCGCTGCACAACCGCCGGCCACAACTCGCGGCAGAAAAATTCCACAGCATCCACGTTGGGCATCCAATCCATGGCGCCCACAAATATCACCAGCGGCTGGGCCGCTGTTTGTGCAAGATCCGACCGAAACTGTCGCAAATCTACTCCCGTTGCGACCACACTAATGCGCGATGGATCCACCCACGCGCTCATGAGCTTGCGGTCATTTTCTGAAACCGCGATGACGTGATGAAAATGCCGCACCATTTTCTGTTCATAGCGCTGCATCTTCGAAAACTCCGTGCGGTATGCCTGTTTTTTTAACAAGCCCGAATCATTGCTGGCGTGGCGTCTCCAAATCTCGCTTTCCACGTTGTGCTGAAAGAGCACGGTGGGAAGGTTGAGAACTTCGGGAAAATTCACCGCCGCATCCAAAAAGTCGCATACAACGACTCCATAGATTTGTCTTTCGAAGTCTTGCCGCAGCCGTTTTTCGACGAGAGAGCTTCTGAAACGGCTGATCGCATATGGCATCGGATCCGAGATGTGTCGCATGTAGTCGAACAATTTGCCGATTGAGGATCGTTCGGGCTTCCCGGTGCACAAGCACACTGAATTTGGAAATTGGCTCTCTAGCTCGGCTTCGTATTTTAAGTCCCTAGGGCCGCCGTAATAAGAAAGGAATGTCAGATCGTGGCGCCCAGACAGATACTGGGCAATATGGTACGAGCGGATGTTTCCCCCGTTTTGAACGGGAAGCAAGCGCTCGGCTTTGACCCATAGGATCTTCACTGATTTTTTGCTCCGGGTAGCACGGGCTTCGCTGCCGGATTGGGATCGTCGCTGAGATTGAATCGGTCCATCGGTACGACAATATCGTGGTTCAGCGTTAACATCCGGACTCGCAAAAACTTCTCTGACGGCGGACTCCAGGCCGTGTTCTCGTACACCAGCAGGTCAATGTTGGGCTCAGGCGAATCGTCGCCGGTTACGTGAAATTGCCCCACTTGGCGAAATTGGGGGCCTTGCAGCAAATCACGCAGCATTTTTTGCGACTCGAACTTGAGAGAATCGCCAGAGGAGACAACCAAAAAGCGAACGCCATAATGGCTGATCAGCTGTTCGATCTCTTCCCGAGTGTGGACCAACTCTTCCGATCCACCGCTGAGCTTCAAACGTGTAACATAAAGAGCTTTTCGCAGCACCAGGAAATGCCGCCCCGGATCGTTGGCGCGCAGGAAGAAAATAAAGTTACCGGGCAGGGGGGCGTCATAAAGTATGACTCCCGAACTGCTCAACTTCGTGATCTGCTCCGCTACAGCGCGATACCCTGAAATATAGGGACGTTGATAGTGCCATGCCGAAAGGAGGCTCGCCCCGACCAACAGAGTCGCACATGCAGCGCCTGCCGTCCGAAGAACAGGCTTACGGAAATAGCAGATCAACAAGCCAACCGCAAAATAGAGGAACGGCGGAATCCAGTACATCGAGTAACGCGTTTCCTTGTGGCCAATCAACGTGAAGGTGACATAGCAAGCAGCAATCCAGCTCAGCATGATCGCCGGAACCCTGGGCTTCGCCCACCACTTGCAGGTGGCCATCCCAAGCAAGGCCAACAACAGCGCCGACCAGCCCAGTTGATCGGGCAACGCCCTCAAGTAGAACAAAATTTGATCTGCCCTGGAGGTTGCCTTTTCGCCCAGGTCCATCGCAATGGTCCGCCAGTGCACCACGTAGACGACAATGTAAAAAGGCGCCGTCAGGATCACGCCCAAGGTGGCCGCTTTCAAAACCGCGGGCCGAATAAACAGTCGCCATCCCTTCAGTCCAATCCCCGACAAAAAACAAAACGGAATCAGGAACAAGGCATTTTGCTTGGTCAAAAACGCAGCGCTCGTGAAGAGGGAGAAAAGGTAAACAGCGGCGGGCGATTCAGAAAGCAGATATCGGGCCCAGAAAAAGATCGCTCCCAGGCTCAAGGCGAGACAGGGAATCTCCAGCATGACCGCCTTCTCAAAAAGCAGAACCGAAGGCGCGCAAGCAAGAAGCAGGCCAGCGGCCGCTGCCATCCACTCATTCTGAAGTTCCCGGACAAGGCAGAACCAAAAGGTAATCGCCACCAGCGCGAAACCTAAAATCGTCAGGCGTGCAGCCACAACCGTCGGACCCGACAAAAGAAAAGATAGTCCTTCGAAGCCATAAAACAACGGTGGCCAGTGGATGACTCCGGAGAGAGCGGGATACTGGACATAATACTGATAAGCGTATTCCACCGGATGCGCAAGAGGATGGTTGCGCATGAAATCCGCAGCAAAAAGGCCCGTCATGGCATGCTGGCTTTCGTCCACGTTGTAGCTGAACTCCCCAGTATGGATTCCATGAACAATGACCACGGTACTCAGCACGAGCACACTCGCGAGCAGGGCGTAAGAACGGCCCGACCAGCCTCGGGTCGCAGCGCTTGTTGAGGCATTACGAACTTCGCACAGGTTCACGCTGTTCATCGCGTCCAAACCACTTTTCTGCCAGTAACGAAGTTCACAAAAGCAACGGCGGCGGCCGTATTCAAGATAACGAAGGTTAAGGCGGCGTCGGCAACGCGAGCCAGCGGGCCGAGCGCCAGTGAACTGATGGCCAGCAGGCTCAATCCGTATAGCGCCACCTGCGACAGTAGCGCCAGGCGGTAGATCGGTTGAGGCAAGAAAAGGGATGCCGCTAAAACCGCAACCAATGCAAACGGCGAAAACAGCCGCATAAGCTTGTGACTCACAAATTGAACCCGAGCCGGGTTAGCGCTGGTCAGCAACCAGGGAGCAAGTTGCACGAGTTGGTAGTTACCATTCAGCGTTCGGACCTTGCGGGCAAATTCCCTGCTTGCGCCCAGATCCGGCACATCCCATGCCCGCGCTCTGGAATCAAAAAGCACTCGCGCGCCTTGACGCAAGACTTGCAGCGGAATGTAAACGTCGTCCAGAATCAATTCGGGCGGCACGGGCGCCAGCAATGCACGCCTTACGGCGTAAAAAGCGCCCGTCGCACCCATTACGGATCCTGACGCCGACTCCATTTCGCGAATTTTCTTTTCTATCCGCCAGTACAAGCCCATGCCACGTCCTGTTTCGCCCGAACTGCGATTGCCCAACATCAGTTCGCCACTCACACAACCCACGCTTTCGTCGGCGAAGTTCTCCATTAAAAGACGGAGCGCATCATCTTCGATTTGTTGCCGGGCGTCGGTGAATACCACGATTTCTCCCCGCGCATTTGTGATCCCGTCGTTCAAGCCTGCAGCTTTGCCGCGGGGCTGCGATTTTCCGATCCAGCGCAGTCGTAGCTCATGAGCAAACTCCGCCAGTATGCCCTCCGTACCGTCAGTCGAACCGTCCGAAACCACAACCAACTCAAGCTGTTCTTTGGGATAGTTGAGTCCCAGCACATTCAGAAGCTTCTTGCGCAGTACTTTCCTTTCATTTCGCACCACCATCACGATGGAAACCAAAGGAACGCATTGAGAACGAAACACCGGGGCGGGATGCCAGTGGGCACGCAACCAGAGCCAAAGGGGATATCCCAGGTAGGTATAAAGCACCGCGCATACTCCGCACCAGAATACCCACTTCATCGCGCCCCCCGCCCCAGGAGCACTATTTTGATGGTTTGAAAAACGATCCAGAAGTCCAGCCCCACCGAAGCGTTCTTGATGTAGAAAAGGTCATATTGCAGTTTTTCGCGAGCGTCGGCCAAAGTGTTGCCGTATTTGTACTGCACTTGTGCCCAGCCGGTAATTCCAGGCCGCACCATGTGGCGGACACCGTAGTAGGGGATCTCCTTGCTCAGGAATTCAACAAATTCCGGGCGTTCTGGGCGCGGCCCAACAAAATGCATGTCACCCTTGAGCACGCACCACAACTGGGGGATTTCATCGAGCCGCGACATCCTTAGGAATCTACCCACTCGCGTAATGCGGGGATCATCGTCCGTCGCCCAGGTNGCCCCNGTATCGGCTTCCGCATCCTGCCTCATGGTGCGAAACTTATAGCACTCGAAGATTGTGCTCGCCCTCCCTACTCGTTTCTGTCGGTATAGGACCGCTCCGGGAGAATCCAATTTCACGGCCAGCACAATAAACGGTATAAACGGCAGGCTAATGATTAGCCCCATCAACGCTGCCATGAAATTCATTAATCTGCGCACCAGCCGGAAAAAATTGCTGAACCGGAATCCATCCGCAAAAATCAGCCAACTCGGGTACAGCTGTTCGACCTCGATCCTGCCGGAAATCTTCTCCAGCCAGGAAGTTGCCTCTTCTACCTTCACTCCAACCAGGCGCAAATCAAGCAATTCTTCCACCGGCAGAGTGCCACGGCGGTCAGGCATGGCGACGATTACGCGATGCACTCCCCTGCCCCCTACCAACCCCATGAGATGCGAGGCGACGGATTCCCGCGTCAGATCTCCATCGACATCCCCAGTCCATCCCACCACTTCAATCCCAAGGTGCAAGCGCTGGCGCAGGCCTCTCACCAAGCGCTGTGCTCGCTCGCCTGTACCCAGCACATAGATACGTTCACGCAGGAATGGCTGCCTCACCATCCAGTAGTAAGCGGCGCGCCAGCTAAAAAGAGCGATTGCGAGGATGATAAGTCCCGCCAGTGCTGAACCATTTCCAGGGAAAAGGCCGGGAAAGAGGAAACCTACCGCGGACAGAGCCATTGCAACTACGCCTAACACCATCAACAGACGAAAGCTTTCCTCCCGCTTTTCTCCCAAATTGGAAGAATCATAGAGGTCCAGCCAATGGCAAAGGAGCAACACACCCACGGTAACGGCGAGAATCTTGAGGTAGCCGCTCTCCACGTTGAGCAAAAGCCAGCTGTCCTGGCTCCGCAGAACGGTACCCATCACGAAGGAAACCCATACGATCAAAGCCTCACCCGCCAGCAGAACTAGCGTGCGTAGAGGGTAATAGACTTTGAACAGCCGGATCACGGGTTCCTGTCTTCCTAGGTCTTGGGCTCGATCGTCCTGCTCTGATCTTGGTCGTAGTAGTACCGCGTATAGGGCGCCACATCCGAACTTGTGCCGTTCAGCACAACTCCTACCAGCACCTCGTCTGGAAATTCCTGCCTCGCCCGTCGTGCCATATCCACCGGAGTCGAGTTGGAGCGCACCACGATAAGCACTCCGTCACACGCTTTTGCGAGCACACTGGAGTCAGACACTGGCACCGCCGGTGGCGAATCCACAACGATCCAATCGAATAAACTCTCAACACGCTGCAACAGGAGCTTCAGCCTACCACTGGCCACCAGTTCAGCGGGATTGGAGAGCTCCTGTCCGCTCGGGATGAAGAACAGATTTTCCATTGGCCCGCGCTGCATGATCGAAAATTCGTCGCTCCTGCCCTGCAAATAATTCGTGAGCCCGGGAGCCGAGGTTGTCCCCAGCATCATGTGCAGGTGCGGATTGCGCAGGTCGGCATCGATCAACAGCACTCGGCGCCCGTGCTGGCGGGCCAAGACTTGTGCAAGGTTCGCCGAAGTAAATGATTTCCCTTCTTTTGGCAGTGCGCTGGTGACTAGGATCTTTTTTAGCGGCATCCTGTCGCGTAGCGCGTAAAGACGGGAACGCAAGGTGCGGAATTCTTCGGTGCCCCGCACATTCTCGTCCCCATTGAAAAAAAGCATTGTTTTTACGTCGGGAATCCAATTCTGCTGAATCGAGCTAGCCATCAGGGTATCGATGTTGAAAGGGCTAGCGAACGACGGCATAGCAGAGGTCAGCGGGACGCCACCATTTGAAGGGTACCCGGTAACTGCGGCGGGTGCCGAATCGGCCGGGATCGGCATCGCGTTAGCTGACATCCCCGCAGTTGGATATTCAGGTTGGGCTGGACCTCCCGGCGCCGCCGCCCGTTCCTGTTCGGCCTTTTTTAAGGCTTCGTGAATTCTGCTCATGACTTCCTTTCGTTGGGGAGGTTCTTTTCTTGTTCTCGCAATCGGTTGGCTAAACTCGCAAGCGACCTCAAGGTTTCGACTAAATCGACCTTCTCCTCAAGTGGCCCGACAGCAGGCGCGGCGATCGCCTCTGCGATCGAGTTGTCTCCCAGATCGAAATCACGCGCCACCGTTTCCACCACTCTTGGCCCTATCAGCTTCTGCTGATCTACGAAGGCGCTTACCAGACAGTGCTCGCACAGCAGGTTGATTACCCGGGGAATACCATTGGCGCAGCGGTGAATCTCGACAACGGCATCAGGATCAAAGATCTGCTGTCCATTCGCGCCCGCGATCCGCAGACGCTGCTCGATATATGCTTTCGTTTCCTCCAGCGAGAGCGAATGAGTCCTGGCCCGCAGAGTCAACCTTTGGCGCAACTGCCGCAGCTGCGGCTGCTTCAACTTTTGCTCGAGTTCCGGCTGGCCCACCAGCACGATCTGCAGCAGCTTCTCCGTGAAGGTCTCCAGATTGGTAAGCATTCGAATTTCTTCCAGCACTTCATCGGTAAGATTCTGCGCCTCGTCGACGATAAGCACTGCGGTTTCACCGGCTCGATAGCGATCCAGCAGCCAGTTGTAAAGCCGAAGCAGAATTTGGCTCTTGGATTTGGAATCGCAGGGTATGCCAAAATCCGCCATCATATAGTCCAGGAACTGCGTAGTATTCAGACGGGAATTGAAAACAAAAGCTGTCGCCACCTGCTGTAGGCGCAGCCACTCCAGCAGCTTGTTTATGAGGGTGGTCTTGCCCGTGCCGACTTCCCCGGTAAGCAGCACAAAACCCTTTCGGCTCTGAATGCCATAAGTCAGGCAAGCCAGCGCCTCCTCGGTATGCCGCGTCAGGAAGAGGTAACGCGGGTCCGGGTTGACATTGAACGGGTTGGCGCGCAGTCCGTAGAATTCTTTGTACATAAATTTGGTTCAAGATGAAACCAAATGGCGCTTAAACTCGCACATTCTCGTGGTCGCTGTCAGGTTGCCTTTTCCGCTTCCAGAAATGTCCGTTGCTCTTTTGGGAAACGGTACCGGCAATCCATGGCATAGCCACCAGCATAGGCATTTCCAGTGCTGCTTCGGCGTCGGCCTGGGTGCGAATCGACTTATCGCGGAACTCCAGCCAAAGTGCTAACCCCGCGCCCAATGCCAGTCCCGCTCCCAAGCCTCCACCGGCAAAGAATAGGCGGTTCGGAAAGCTCGGAGCGTCCGGCACGCTAGCCGGATTCAACAGGCGCATTTGCTCGCCTTCTTGTTGCTGCTCCATGTTCAGCGCCATGTCGGACTTGCTCTTATCCGCCAGCAAATTCTGATAGACCTTCTGGGTATTGTCATAGTCTCGAGCCAACTGCTTATACTGCTCTTCAATCGCTGGACTTAGCGCGACCCGGCTCTGGTACAGGGAGATCTGCTGCTCAAGTTTCTTCTGATCCCGTGTAGCCTGTGCGATCAAGTCCTCATACTGGTGTACCTGAAAGCGGAGCTGTCGAATTTCCGGTGGTTCCGAACCGAACTGTTTATCCGGCGTCCCACTGCTTGCGTCATTGGTTGCATGGTTGATCTCGTCCAATCTTTTCTTAACCTGTGCGATATCCGCTTGCGTCTTGATTACATCGGGATGATCAGCCGTATAGCGCGCCTGCAAGTCAATCAGCTGCGCCTGGAGTTGCGCCAGTTGCTGCTGCAGGGTCTGCGGGTTGCTGGAGGACTGCGCCGTCTTCCATGCCGCAATTTGCTGCGCCAACAAGGATTCCGTGTAGGCTTTGTCCTGTTGTGCTCGACCAAGACTTTGGGTATTCGCATCAAGTTGCGAGTTCAGGCCCATTAGGATCTTCAAGTTGTTGTCCTCATCCCCGGGAAGCTGCCCCATGTACTGTTTCTTGAAGGCCGCAAGTTTACCGTCGAGATCATCCAGATTGCGCTTGGTCTCTTCCACCTGCTTCCCCAGGAAATTGGTGGTTCCCCGCGCTACGTCTTCGCGGGCCTTAAGATTCTCTCCCAGCATAAGAGAAGTAAGCTCGTTGCAGATCTGCTGGGCTTCACGGGCATTCGACGACGTATAGTTCACATAGAAACCGGGAACCGTGCTGCCCTGAGAGGAAGGCTTTTTCTTGCTACTGCCAATTTCCGATAGATCGGTTTCCACCGGTTCGACGGTCATGCCGCCTCGAATCGTTTCGATTGCATCATCCACGTTCTGGCCTGGTTTCAGCAGTCCTACACGTTCGATCATCGGCTGCAGCCGGCTCTGGCTGAGTACCTGTTGCTGCAGCGTGGCAATTCGTTCCGCCAGGTCCTGAGTAACTACCGACTGAACAATTCCCTCCGGCACCTTCTGCCCTTCAACCAGCACGAGCGACTGGGAAGTGTACTTGGCGGAAAAGAAATAGGAGACAGCGAATCCCGCTGCTGGAGCCAGCAGCGCCGGAATCAATATCACCTTCAGCCGGCGGCGAAGCATTGCCAGATAGTCGTCGAATGTTAGCTCGCGGTTTTCCATGTCTAAACAAACGCCTGTTCCGCTAGCCGTCTATAGGCCAGCTCAAATTAGTCAAGCCGGATCGGCCGGGGAATCCAGTCCAATCCAATCGTTCCCACTTGTCGCTGCGATATGCGGTTACAAGTGCCGGTCGTTCCGCAATATGAGCTATCAAAAATTAAATCGTTGAATTGATAGCTTGCGAAGGCGTGGAAACTGCGCCCGAACATCCGGTGTACGCCGATGCCCGCAAAACCGTACTGATAGATGTCGGCGCTCACGCCCGGGCAGTCCGCCGGGAGTGAAGCAGTACATCCATTCGGGGTCACGCGGCTATTGCGTGAGTACCCGATATCGGCAACCGCGTCCCATACCCGGTTTATGGGTCGAGTCACATCCAGAGTAGCAATATCGCTCTCCGCTCCGGCGAAGAAGCCCGATCCGCTTGTAAGGTAGTGCTTATACGATAGGGAAAGGGCGGTTCTCGGAAACTGATAGCGAAGTCGGGCTTGTCCGGCTGCCGAGATACGAAGATCATTTCTAGGACATTCAACGCCGCTGCTGCTCAATATGCAGGGAGGGAAAGTGTCGGTGGGACTGAAATTGACCGGCGTAAGAAAATGATTGATTTCCGTGAACTGCGGCCCTGCTCCCGCCAGGAAATCCATGCGCCCGGAGATTCGATGTCCCCACATCAACTGCAAAACGTTGCTGTGGAATGTGACCCCGGTAGAAAACTGAAACCCTTGATATCCATACACTACGGCGCCTTGATCGTGTGGACCGAGTACACGGCTGTAGCCCAACTGACCTGAAATCTGGCTCCCCCCAATGAACGAACTGCCGGTTTCAGGGTCGTTTTGCAAGAAATGCAGGAACCCGTAGCCAACGGTCGCAGTGACGGCAGATTTTGGGCTCAAAGTCTCGACGGCATCTGCCAGCGTAAGATTTGTGACTCGCGGTACTTGGCCCAAAGATCCCAGTGCCGAGCCGCCAAAAAAGCCCCCGAGTTCTGACAATCCGGCCCCAGTTGCGCCGACGGACCCGTAAGCGCTGCCAAAAGTGCCCTCTGGCTGATAACTGAAGGCGTCACGGACACCGAATTCGCCACGCTTCCATGTCACTTTCTGATAGAACCCCAGTTCTTCAACTTGTTTAAGCCCGATGCCCCGTACATTGTAATATCCAACGCCGCCCAGATAGTCGAGGGAAAGATCGTAATGACTCCAAAGCCTCTGCAATTCCAGACTGCCCTCGCCTCGCGAGATGGATCCAGCGCTGGATCCGCCCAGGGTATCCGCAATATTGGAATCCACCGACTCGCTTACATGAACGCCGGGCTGCAGATAACTCAAGGGTGCGGCATGTGGCTCCAGGTTTGGCAGATCCAACCCTGAAATCGGTGGATTCTCGGTGCTGCCCAAACCTACATTTACCGGCGGCTGATTGTCGGGCGCCTGATTGGGGGGCAACTGATTGCTGGCCCCCCCCGCAGGCGGCGGCTGTTGCGCCTGTTGATTATCTGTCTGCGGCGAACTCGCAGCATCCTGCGCGCAGGCTAAGCTCAATGGCACTGCTAGTGCCATAACCACCGAAATGCTTCGCAGCTTCATCATGGCGCTATGGCACCACTATCGTGTCGCCCGGCTGCAGCATAATGTTTTGCTGCGGATTTTTGCCTTTTACGACTTCTTTGTAATTGAAGGGTAACTTCACCTGCTGGCCATTTTCCGTCCGTAGCAAGTAAATACGCTTCGGATTGGCGAACTGAGTAAATCCGGCACTGGCGAGTGCCTGTAACATGGTCATATGAGGTAGCAGGGCCTCGGTTCCCGGATGTACAACTTCCCCGGTCACAAAGATCCTGCGACTATTCATTGCTCCCACCACAACCGTCACCCTCGGGTCGGCGATATACTTCTTTAACTTTTCTGTGATAGAGGCTGCCAGTTGCATCGGCGTGAGACCGGCTGCGGGTATGTCGTTCAACAATGGCAAAGAAATCTTGCCATCGGGCCTGACGGGCAGTGTGGCCGTTAAATCAGGCTCCTTCCAAACCGAGATGTGCAAAGTATCATCTGCTCCGATCACATAATCGGGGGGAGCGTTAGTCTCCGGAGCGCCGGCGGCGCTGCTCGCAGGCGCAACAGCCGATTTAGCGCCATCGTGATTTACATCCTGCGCCCACGCGCCCATGGCCGCACAACACAGCAACATCAGCCACGTGAGTTTTGCTACATCTTTCATGCGCTCTCCTGTGTGAACGTAAGGGTCGACGTTGCAGCTCTCGATGTCCGTGCAAGCGAACCGATCGCAGAAATGTACGCCTGCGGTCCCTCTTCTGCTGCAAACCGGGCGAGTTATGGCGCTGAACCCGCCCTCTGCCGCACTCCCCTTTTCAACTCGCGGCGCAACGGGGCCAGACACAATGTTCCCTGCAGACCAGTGCTTGACAGGCACTGCTTGTACCATTCCGCTTCGGCGTTCGTCACCCTGCGTGAATTAAGTGCGGCGTCCTAATGGTTAATCCCGCACTCAAAAGGGGAGAAAATCTACGTAGCTACATTACATCGTTCCGCACAAAAGGAAAAGAGTATGTGCCGTTTAACTGTAATCATTAGGCCCAATCTTCCACGAGCCGGTGGACTCTATTTCGTCAACCGGCAAACTCCGCCACTGGGACCGGTTCTATGCCCCATAGAGAATGTTTGGGTACGAAAGTAATCTAATTAAGTCTGACCAAAGAGGCCAGGGGTCGAGCTCGGACTCGCCCTCCGTATTGTTGCTTAAAGGTAGCAGCCAAAGGATTGTTTCGCAACAAGAGTGCCGGGCCCAAGGCCCCAATTGAACACAAGACAGCTGCAGAAGCAACCTAGATCTATCTGGCCCCTGGCAAGCTCCATTGTTCGTGCTACTTGTAATCGGGTAGCGGGGCGCGTCACATTTTCGACTTATGGGACAGGAAGGCGCCAGCATCCCTCCCCAGTAATCTCGCGCGATTCTTGCTATTTCCTAGTGATTTAAGCTTCCATGGCACAGGATGCACAACGTTATCAAAGTCTCTTGGGAGTCGTTGCCGGAATGGCTACGGAATTGTTCTGTGGTGAACTTCAAGATTAGGCGTTGAGCCGCAAGATTGACACCGCTATCGGTCACGAAGCAGCACCTGCCGCCGCAGATTCTCGAATGCTGTCGAATCCAGCCGCATACCCAGGATTCTTGATCCTATTTAACTCACTATGCCTTCTCGCTCAGGCTTTCCAGAAACACCCGCCGCTGCTCTTCCGGCAGAAACCGGAAGAATCTCGTCATTGCGAACAGCAGCATCTCCGGATCGCCGTGGTCCAGATTCACACCCGCCAGGAAGTCCGCGCAGATCATCTCAAACAGTAGCCTCGCGATCGATCGCTTCCCAGCATCTGGGCCGCTGTCTCAATCGCACGCCCACCACGGCGTTCTGGCTCTGGTAAAGTTTGAAATAGATAATCTCCCAAGTTTCAGTCTCCTTTCCCGTTTGCTCCTTCGGAACCATCATCAGAGGTGCTATGCGCGATGAGCCTCCCAGCGCGACGGCGAACCGGTCGTTTAATCCGCGATTACTCCCGACGTCAGGCGAGAATTTCGCCCGGTCCATTCATCTCCTTTTAACAAATGGCTGCTACCCTAGCGATGCGATTCAAGCCCAATCGATAGTTGCCGGCCAAAAATCCATTCTCCCCGCCCCATGCTGAAAGGATATTTGTTATGCCTCACAAGATTTCTGCACTGATCTTTGCTTTCATTTGCCTGACCNTGGGATTTCTGACCGGATGCGGAAGCAATGGTAACGGCAGTTCGAGCGCGGCACCTTCTTCCACGCCCTACTCGGAGACAGTGGCGATTGCAGCGAGCAGTGGTTCGTCGCAAAGCGCGGCAAGCGGCAAAACATTTAAAGCCCCTCTCACGGCGACGGTAACTGTGAGCGGAGCGAATATGAGCGGGGAAAAAGTTACGTTCACCGCTCCCGCCTCTGGCGCCAGCGGCACTTTCGCAAATGGAACGAACACAGAGACTGACTTAACCAGCGAACTCGGCGTCGCCACGTCTTCTACGTTCACCGCGAATACGGTCGGCGGGACTTATACGATAGCGGCAACCGTCTCAGGAGCAAAATCCCCTGTGACCTTCAGTCTAACCAACATACCCGTGACCCCTTATTCGTTCTTCATGAGCGGCGAAGATGGCAGCGGTGGTTATTATGCTCTTGCAGGGTCGGTGCTGATTGATGGCAATGGCAACGTCCTCGGGGGTGAGCAGGACTATAACGACGGCGGCACTTACTTCTCTCCCGAGCCAAAAGGTGACCANATTACCGGAGGAGCGCTGACGTTTCCCTCCGGCGCCCCTCCTGGACAGGCGACGCTCACTTTGAATACAAACAACAATAGTTTGGGCTTAAACGCCAACGGCGCCGAAGCATTCGGAGTTCAGTTTGTAAATCCAAGCCATGCGCTGATCATGCAATTCGACGGATTCGCGACCTCCAGCGGCAGTATGGATCTGCAGACTTTGCCAACCACACTCAGTGGGTCGTACGCGTTCGCCGTCTCTGGATTCGATTCGTCCTTTACACCAGTTTCCTACGGAGGGGTGTTCGCGATCAGTGGCGGTACCATCTCGAATGGCACGATCGACATCAACGATGGGGAGAATTTGGGAGTGACAACGGGGACAGCTTTCACCGCGACGATCGCATCTCCGGATTCCTATGGCCGAGGCACAATCAAGGGGCTCAAGATCGCTGGCACCTCAGTTACCCTGAANTACTACATNGTNGGACCGGANGCAATCCGCTTGATTGACGTCGATAAGGCCGATTCCGCGGCAGGATCCGCCTTCGGCCAGGGAACCGGAACTTTCAGCAACGCTTCTCTTGGACCTTCGGTGTTCGCTATCGCCGGGAATGTACTTTCTCAGTACGACGCGCTCGGCCAGTTCACTACCAGCAATGCTTCGTCCACGCCAGCCGACTTCCTGGGAGTCGGGGACGACAGTGAACCGGAAAATGGTGTTCTTTCGCCGGTGACTGCCAAAATTTCGGGTACCTATTCCATTGGCAGCAACGGATATGGCAACCTTGCATTCAAGACGAATGCCAACTTTCAGGGGCTTGGCGACATCACTACCTTGGGAGTTTACATGACCGATCCGGCGCTGAATCTGAACGATCCCAACAATACAACCGGCGGAGGTGGTGCGCTGGTGGTGGATCTAGATGCTGGTGCGAATACCGGCATCGCGCTTCCGGGAGGCTCGGGAGTTATCATTCCGCAAACTGACTCGACCGCTACGGATTTTGCAAACAGCTATGCTGCAGGATGGCAGAACTTCAACGCCGGAAGCGAGTTCGACATGGCCGCGGAGGGAACCATGGAGAACGGAACCTTGAGTCTGACCGGCCTTGTAAGTGATCCCTTTTCCTCTCTGGGTACGCCTGACGCGACAAGCTCCTCAGATACGTTTGTGGGTACCCCGATTGCGGATCCAATCAATCTGGGCCGCTACACGATGCTTACGGGAAAAGACACGCTTGTGGCGGATATCGACACCACGCCCGGGCTCAAGTTCGACATGGTCATCTATCAGGCCAGCGGCGAACAACTCTTCTGGATGGACCACGACAACACCTTCACGATGGTCTCCCTCGGACCGCTCGAGCAGCAGGAATCCTTGACAGGCTTGCCTGCTGCAAGAAAAGGGGCAAAGAATCAATCCAAGCTCAAGCCGTAGACGCAACCTTTCGGTAGTGAATAGGCGTCGCAAGAAGTTCTCACGTCAGCCTCAATCCGTTAAATCATTCGGTTAGAGATGTAGTTTTCTACGACGGAAATCAATTCTGGATTCGAAGCGCAAGGAATTGCGAGTTCCACCAAAGTTCCGGGCGCAGTATTCACCATACGCAGCACCCCTCCCAGTTCGCGGACACGCTGTTTCATGCCTCCGATACCAACGCCCAAACTCTCGGGGGATAAGTCAGCTACCTTTTTACCGATTCCTTTGCCATTGTCGCGTACCGATACCGTGATCATTTCTTCTTTGTACAGCAACGTGATCCAGACACTTTCAGCCTCGGCGTGACGGAAAACGTTCGTAAGTGCTTCCTGGATGATCCGGAACACCGCTGTCTCAACATCGGAAGGTAGTCTCGGAAAATTCCGCGGTTGTACGTCAAGCGAAGCTTGAATCCCGCTGCGCTTGGTCAGCCCTTCTACGTACCAGGAAAGGCTGGAGAGCAGACCAACTTCATCGAGAAGCGGCGGATGCAGGAGGTGTGACATTGTTCGAACCTGCTGAATGGCTCGATCAACAATGCTGCTGGCCTCCATCCAGGCTGCCTTGTCAGGAGCGGTCTTGGAAGCATTTAGATCCAGCACCAATTTTGCCGCCGCAAGTTCTTGTCCCAAACCATCGTGCAAGTCCCGCGCCAGGCGCCGCCGTTCCTGGTCTTGAAGGCTCATCAATCGGATCGAGAGGCGATGAAGTTCCTCTGTCCGGCTTTGCACCATTTTTTCCAGATCGGCGGCATTATCGCGGATCGATTGTTCGACAAGCTTACTGTCATGGATATCGGAACATGTCCCATACCATTTCATGACCGAGCCGGACTCGTCCCGGATGGGAACTGCGCGGGAACGAAACCAACGGTAGACACCATCTTTTGAGCGCAATCGGTATTCGGATTCGTGGTTAGCGCCCGAAGCTACCGATTTTTTCCACTCCGCCGCAACTCGAGAAATGTCATCGGCATGCACCCAATCCAACCAGTGAATAGAAATACCGGATGAGTCAGATATTCCCGTGTACTCGCGGAACCGGTCGCTCACGTATTCGTAACACCCGTTTCCGATGCTGCTGAAAATAATGTCCGGGGCAGTTCCGAAAATTGCATCCAGCTCCTGGTTCTTGTGCATCAGCTCGGTGTTTACCTGCAATAGTAATTCCGCTTTTCGACCCAATTCCTCCGTGCGCTGAAGCACACGTTCCTCGAGTTCCCGGTTTAGCGATTCCAGTTGTCGCGTCTTGCGGTGCAGGTCGGCGAACACCCTCACTTTGGCGCGAAGAAGTTCCGGAACCACAGGCACGGAAATATAATCCACGGCCCCGTGCTCATATCCCTTAAGTTGATCGACATCGGTCAGATGTACCGCGGAGACAAAAATGATTGCTGTTCGTTGAAAGCGCGGATGCTGGCGAATCATGGCCGCTAATTCAAAGCCGTCCAGTTCCGGCATGCTTACATCCATCAGAACGATTGCTACATCTGTCTTCAGCAGGATCTCGAGAGCCTCCTTCGCGGAGTTGGCCTTGATCAAGGTTTCTCCAAGATCCGCGAGCATCACCTCATAGCTGAGCAGCTTCCCCGGCTGATCATCTACCATGAGAATGTTAACTCTCTCGTCCTTCGTCATTGTCGTCCTCCCAACGTGAGAGTGATGGATCAAAATTACCGGTGAAGCCACATGCGCAGTGAAGAGAGAAGCTGTTCCGTATTGACCGGTTTCGCCAAATACTCGGAGGCCCCAGCCTCAAGACATTTTTCGCGGTCACCCTTCATTGCTTTCGCCGTCAAGGCGATGATGGGTAATCGGCGGAAAGCAGCGTTCTGTCGAATCACCTGCATGGTTTGGTAGCCATCCATTTCTGGCATCATGATGTCCATCAAAACAATCGCAATATCCGGAGTTGATTCGAGCTTGGCGATGGCTTCTCGCCCCGTTCCGGCCGTCAACACCGTCATACCGCGCCGCTCAATGACGCTGCTCAATGCAAAGATGTTGCGAACGTCATCGTCAACCACCAGCACTTTTTTCCCGACCAGCGCATCGTCGGAGCGATGCAGCCGGTCCAGCAGCCTCTGTTTCTCCACTGGCAGTTCAGCAACTACTCTATGAAGAAACAGAGCGGTCTCATCCAGAAGCCGCTCCGGAGATTCCACACCCTTCACGACTACGCTGCGCGCTAGAGAGTGTAGCCGCGCGTCCTCGTCGGGAGAAAGTTCCTTGCCGGTAAACACCACAACCGGCAAGTCGCTCAAGTTGGGAATTTCCGCGAACTGCTCCAGCACTTCGAAGCCTGAAATATCCGGAAGGCGCAAGTCCAACACAACGCAATCGAAAGACTGTTCAGTAACTGCCCTTAGGGCGTCGGCGCCGGTCGAAACTACTGTAACTTCAATATCCTTGTAAGACAGCAGTTCCGTGATGCTGAGTTGTTCCCCGGGATTATCCTCCACCACTAACAGCCGCTTCCTGGGTGATGTAGCGTATTCCTTAATCCGTGACAACGCCGAATCCAATCCCTCCGTAGTAGTCGGCTTCGTCACGAAAGCGAATGCTCCCCGAGCAAGTCCATGATGGCGATCTTCATCCAGGGTTAGCATCTGCACCGGAATGTGCCGGGTCGCCGGATCCTGTTTTAGATGGTTAAGCACCGTCCATCCCAGCATGTCCGGTAAAAAGACATCGAGAGATACTGCCGAAGGTTGATACTCATGGGCCAGCGCGAGTGCCTCTGCCCCGCGATTGGCTATTAAGACTTTGAATCCCTTGTCGCGAGCCAGGTCACACAAGACCCGAGCGTAATGCGGATCATCCTCGACTATCAGCAATGTGGTGTCTTCCGCCTGAAGGTTGTGGCGGTCGTCGTCGATCTTCTCAACTGAGTGCTCGGTGACTCCTCCAGCGACCAACGCAGGTGCTGACATTGTGGAGGACACACGCGCCTCCACCGACGAAACGCTCTGCGCCGAGGGGCCCACGTATGTTTGGGGCAGATAGAGCGTGAACGTGCTGCCACGCCCAGGCGCGCTACGCAACTGAATCTCTCCACCGAGCAGACTGGCTAGTTCACGGCTGATGGCCAATCCCAAACCAGTTCCGCCGTACTTGCGACTAGTACCTGCGTCTGCCTGCTGGAAGGCCTCGAAGATGATTCTCTGCTTTTCGAATGGGATTCCAATGCCGGTGTCGGAAACTTCAAACGCGATCACAGAAGCGGCTTTCGCCAGGATCGGATGATCTTCGCTCCAGCCGCTCCTCGCCAGAGAAACGGACATCCGGACTCCTCCAATTTCTGTGAATTTAAATGCATTGGAGAGCAGATTCTTTAAAACTTGCTGCAAGCGCTTCGAGTCGGTGACCACGCTGCGGGCAAGGTGTGGATCGGAATGTACCTCGAAACTCAACCGGCGGTTCTCAGCCTCATGGCGGAAAGGACGTCCCACGGCATCCAGCAGGCTGGCAAAGAATACTTCCTCGGCTTCCACCGATACCGTTCCCGATTCGATCTTCGAGAGATCCAGAATATCGGTGATCAAGTTCAGCAAGTCTGTTCCCGCTCCATGAATGGTGCGGGCAAACTCAACTTGCTTTGGAGTAAGATTCGCGTCCGGATTGTCGCTGAGTTGCTGGCCAAGAACCAGAATGCTGTTGAGCGGTGTGCGCAACTCGTGAGACATGTTGGCCAGGAACTCGGATTTGTATTTCGAGGTCAAAGCCAGTTCTTTTGCCTTGTCCTCTAATGCTCGGCGGGCTTGTTCGATTTCCTGATTCTTGCGTTCGACTTCGACGTTCTGTTCGGCAAGCTGCTGCGCTTTCTGCGCAAGTTGCTCGTTCGTTTGTTGCAACTCCTTTTGTTGAACCTGAAGTTCGGTAGCCAACTGCTGCGACTGTTGCAGGAGGCCTTCGGTCTGCATTGTGGCTTCGATACTATTCAGCACGATTCCAATGCTGGCAGTGAGTTGCTCCAGAAACGCTAAGTGAGACGCTGTGAAGTGGCCCAAGGACCCTAATTCAATCACGGCCTTCACTCGATCTTCAAACAGCACCGGGAGCACAATGACATTTCGCGGAACAGCTTCGAACAGACCGGAGCGGATCGAGATCGTATTCGGCGGCAGATCGGAGATCAGAATCCTGCGCTTCTCTGCTGCGCACTGCCCCACTAACCCTTCGCCAATTTTCAGCCGCCGCAAGTGCCCGTCTTCGCCGTCGCCAGCGAAAGCCGATAACATCACCATTTCCGCGGATTCCTCGCCCCTCATCTGATAAATCACACCCTGGTGGGCACTCACCAACGGTGCAAGTTCTGACAGAAGCATCCGTCCTACCGTGGTCAGGTCGCGTTGACCTTGCAACATTCCGGTAAACCGCGCGAGGTTGGTTTTGAGCCAGTCCTGCTCGGTATTACGATCCGTGGTCAGCCGGAGATTATCGATCATGGTGTTGATGTTGTCTTTCAACTCTGCCACTTCACCACTGGCTTCCACCTGAATCGAACGGGTCAAATCGCCTTTTGTAACGGCAGTAGCAACTTCAGCAATGGCACGCACCTGATTGGTTAAATTGTCGGCGAGAAGATTCACGTTTCCGGTAAGATCTTTCCATGTTCCCGCTGCGCCCGGAACGTTCGCCTGCCCTCCCAACCGGCCTTCCACGCCCACTTCGCGAGCTACCGTTGTAACCTGGTCCGCAAAAGTGGCGAGCGTGTCGGTCATGTTATTGATGGTCTCGGCAAGAGCCGCCACCTCGCCCTTGGCATTCACCGTGAGCTTTTGAGTGAGTTCACCGTTGGCTACAGCCGTAACCACCTTCACGATGCCGCGCACCTGCTCAGTTAGGTTTGCGGCCATCACGTTCACGTTATCGGTCAAATCCTTCCACGTACCTGCGACTCCCGGTACCTGCGCCTGGCCGCCGAGCTTTCCTTCGGTGCCGACTTCGCGCGCAACACGAGTTACTTCAGCCGCAAAAGCATTGAGCTGGTCAACCATCGTGTTGATCGTGTTCTTTAGCTCAAGGATTTCGCCCTTTACGTCAACCGTGATCTTGCGGGACAAGTCGCCGCGGGCCACGGCTGTGGTCACTTCGGCAATGTTTCGGACCTGGGCGGTCAGGTTGCCGGCCATAGCGTTGACCGAATCGGTAAGATCTTTCCAAGTGCCAGCCACGCCAGAAACGTTAGCCTGCCCGCCAAGCCGGCCCTCGCTGCCCACTTCCCTCGCGACTCGCGTTACTTCAGCCGCAAAGGATCGCAACTGCTCCACCATGGTGTTGAGAGTTTCTTTCAACTGCAAAATCTCGCCGCGAACGTCTACCGTGATTTTTTTGGAAAGATCGCCGTTAGCAATAGCAGTCGCAACCTCGGCGATATTTCGCACCTGGCCGGTAAGGTTACTGGCCATGAAGTTCACGTTATCCGTGAGATCTTTCCAGGTACCGCCCACCCCCGGCACTTGCGCCTGACCGCCGAGTTTTCCTTCCGTTCCTACCTCGCGAGCCACGCGCGTTACTTCGCCGGCAAAGGCGTTCAATTGATCCACCATCGTGTTGATGGTGTTCTTTAATTCAAGAATCTCGCCTTTTACGTCGACAGTGATCTTGCGCGACAAGTCGCCTCTGGCCACGGCTGTGGTGACTTCCGCGATGTTCCGAACCTGGCCGGTGAGGTTTCCGGCCATAGAGTTTACCGAGTCCGTTAGATCCTTCCACGTTCCAGCAACTCCCGGCACATTTGCTTGGCCGCCCAAACGCCCTTCGGTGCCTACTTCACGAGCTACGCGGGTGACCTCACCGGCAAAAGCGTTAAGCTGGTCCACTGTTGTGTTAATCGTTTCTTTAAGCAGCAGAATTTCTCCGCTGACGTTCACCGTGATCTTCTTGGAAAGGTCGCCGCTCGCGATGGCAGTTGAAACCTCGGCGATATTTCGCACCTGGCCGGTAAGATTGCTGGCCATGGAATTTACCGAGTCGGTAAGATCTTTCCAGGTTCCGGCCACGCCGGGCACCTGCGCCTGGCCGCCAAGTTTTCCGTCAGTTCCAACTTCTCGAGCTACGCGCGTCACTTCTGAAGCAAACGAACGCAACTGGTCCACCATCGTATTGATGGTGTCTTTCAATTCTAGAATTTCACCTTTTACGTCTACCGTGATCTTGCGAGACAAGTCGCCGCGGGCCACTGCGGTCGCGACCTCGGCGATGTTTCGTACCTGACCAGTAAGGTTGCTGGCCATGAAATTCACGTTGTCGGTAAGATCCTTCCAGGTACCAGCCACGCCCGGCACTTGCGCTTGGCCGCCAAGCTTCCCTTCTGTTCCTACTTCGCGGGCCACACGCGTCACTTCTCCGGCAAAAGCGTTTAACTGATCGACCATCGTATTGATGGTGTTTTTTAGTTCGAGAATCTCGCCCTTTACGTCGACCGTGATCTTGCGAGATAAGTCGCCTCTCGCAACTGCAGTTGTTACTTCGGCTATGTTACGCACTTGGCCAGTCAAGTTTCCGGCCATTGAATTCACTGAATCCGTGAGATCTTTCCAGGTTCCTGCGACTCCAGGTACGTTCGCTTGGCCACCCAGACGTCCTTCGGTCCCGACTTCGCGAGCCACGCGGGTAACTTCTCCAGCAAAACGGTTAAGCTGATCCACCATGGTGTTCAGCGTTTCTTTGAGCTGAAGAATCTCGCCCCGAACGTCTACCGTGATTTTGCGCGACAAATCGCCGGTCGCGATCGCAGTGGCCACTTCAGCGATGTTCCGAACCTGGCCGGTAAGGTTGCTGGCCATGAAGTTGACGTTGTCGGTAAGATCCTTCCACGTCCCGCCGACGCCAGGCACCTGCGCCTGGCCGCCCAACTTGCCTTCCGTTCCTACTTCACGCGCCACGCGCGTCACTTCGCCGGCGAAAGCGTTTAACTGATCCACCATGGTATTGATGGTGTCTTTCAATTCGAGAATCTCACCTTTTACGTCTACCGTGATTTTGCGGGACAAGTCGCCGCGCGCCACGGCGGTGGTCACCTCGGCAATGTTTCGAACCTGCGCGGTCAGATTTCCGGCCATCGCATTCACAGAGTCGGTAAGATCTTTCCACGTGCCCGCCACGCCAACTACCACCGCCTGACCACCCAGCTTTCCGTCAGTACCCACTTCGCGAGCCACACGGGTTACTTCCGATGCGAAAGAGCGGAGCTGATCCACCATGGTGTTGATGGCTTCTTTCAACTGGAGAATTTCGCCCCGAACATCGACCGTGATTTTGCGGGATAGATCGCCGCTCGCCACCGCCGTTGCAACCTCAGCGATGTTTCTAACCTGGCCGGTAAGATTACTGGCCATCGAATTCACAGAGTCGGTGAGGTCCTTCCACGTCCCAGCCACACCCGGCACTTGCGCCTGACCGCCTAGTTTTCCGTCTGTCCCTACTTCGCGCGCAACGCGCGTCACTTCCGCCGTAAAAACGCCGAGCTGCTGGATCATGGTGTTTACAATGCTTGCCGACCGAAGGAACTCGCCCTCCAGTGGTCGGCCGTCGACGTCCATTCTCACGGTTTGGGTAAGATTGCCCTGGGCCACCGCTGCGATAGCGCGCGTCATTTCCGCCGTAGGACGGAGTAAATCCTCGACGAGAGTGTTAACCGATACCTCCATATCGCCCCACGCTCCCAGCGATTCCTGGAAACGCGTGCGCTCTCGGGTTCTTCCTTCCTTTCCAATCACATTCCCAACCCTCTTCAATTCGTGTGCCATTTGCTGGTTGGCCGCGACGATGGAATTGAAGGTGTCGGCGATTTTGCCTTCGAGGCCCGTCCAAGATCCAGGAAGGCGTACTGAGAAATCGCCATTCCTCATGGTTTGGAGAGCAGACAAAATGACGCTGAGATCGTCCGGAGCATGTTCCGAAGAAGAGTTCCCATTAGCGCGATTGTCATCGCGCTCTTTACTCGTGCCGTTTTCAACGGCAGCACCTGAGGTTTGGTTATTTCTCTTCATTACTCCCCCAAAATGTAAAACTCACCCTGCAACTCGTCTCTTGGACGCGCAGTGATGCACATCATGTTCTACACAAATTAAAGGGCTGGCGACCCGTGTGGGCCGAGGTAAACATCAGCTTTAACCTAGAGATTGTAATCAAAAGAACACCAGGGATTCCGTAGGGTATTTACTGTACTCCGCAGTGCCGTTTGGGTGGGCAATTGACTAGTTCTCGGGCTTCCCCCTCACCAGTTGGGCTGCAGGAAGAATTCTGAGGTTGAAATGGTCGGCCACAGGAATGAGCCAGGCTTGATTTCTACGAATCGGGCCCAAAGAAGTTTTTTATCTGGAGATTGGCTGGTCTTTAGCGGAGCACTTTAGGAAACAAGTCTCTCTTAATTGACACATCCGCGCCATTGACACATCCGCGCCGGCACAATGAGCGAAGGGAGGGCGTTCCGCTCATCGTGCCGGTCGCCGCCATCTTATGCAGAGACGCTGAGACCAGCGCTGGTGCTTGCCGTCGATGGCGTGCTTGAGGAAGTGCTGGTGGCGCCCAACAGATTCAGCACGATTTGTTCGTTGTTGTTAGCGTTTAGATTGAGCGTCACTTCCTGTGCATTCGGGCTCTGTTGAGTGCCCACACTAATAGAGAGTTGTTCCTCTCCGCTGCTCGATTCACTGCCCAGATTGATCGTAATCTGCTCCGGATTCGAACTGCTTCCGCTGCCCAGGTTCAGTACGATCTCCGGCCCGGTCGCGCCTGTGCTCGTGCCTGACGTAGAAGCAGAAGTTGAACCTGCGCTCGAGTCGCTGGCGCTGCTGAGGTTAATGACGATCTCCGGTCCAGGAGAGCTGGCCGCCGAAGTCGATGTTGGCGTAGAGGTTATCACCGGTGCCGGAGTGGCGGGGCTGTTTGGGGGCACGCTGGGTAGCGTAGTGAGGCCGGAACGCTGAAAGGTGCTCTGTAGCGTGGCAAACGCCTGCTGTGCTCCCGCCAAGTCTCCCGATTGCAGAGCTGTTCCTATGGCGTTGAAGTCCTGCTCCCGGTTTGCATACGCAAACGCATTTCCGCCGGAGAACGGGCCGTTTTGCCCCAGAGTAGTAATGTTGTTGAATTCGGTTTGGGCTGTGGCCACGTCGCCGCTGGTCAGGGCCTGCCCGAGTTGTTGCAGATCGCTGCGCCGGGTTTGAAAATACTGGTCAATCTGCTGATTCAACGAACTGCTGGAAACCGCTGCTGTCGACATAAGTCTCTCCTCAGAATTGATTCTCTCTGCAATGCGACTTGGCAAGATTGCTTGCCATCCAAGGGCCAGATCGGCGCAGCGGGATGGAACTTTAAGATTTAATGGCGCTAACCTGCGGCGGGTTCGCAAGACCGCAAACCTACAAGTCTTGCGAGTAGAACATCGAAACGGTCTAGCAATTAAGAAGTGACAGTCGGAGCGCTAGGTGTCCCTCTTCATCATCTCTACTGGCCCACATTCGGACGAATCTCATCCAAAGCGAGATTCAACTCCAATACATTCACTCGGGGCTCACCTAAAAAGCCAAACTGCCGCGATTCGGTATGCAACCCCACTGTCTGGCGAACTGCATCCTCGCTCATGCCACGTTCCCGCGCGATGCGAGGCACCTGAAACTCCGCGGCCTCTGGGGAGATGTGTGGATCAAGACCTGATCCCGAAGTAGTGAGCAGATCCATGGGAATCGCGACACCGGGGTTCTCAGGGTGCAGACGATCGGCGTCGGCCTGTACTCGGGCAATGAGAGTTTGATTGGTTGGACCGAGATTCGAACCGCCAGAATTACTAGCGTCGTAACCGGCTCCTGCGCTCGATGGCCGCGAGTGAAAGTACTTCGCCGANGAGAATGTTTGCCCGATGAGCCGCGACCCCACCACCTGGCCATTCCGCGTCAACAATTGTCCATTCGCCTGTTTCGGGAANAAAAGCTGTGCCAGGCCTGTTATCGCCAGGGGAAACAGCAGACCACATAGCACCGTTGTCACCAGCGTCATGAGCACAGAAGTGATTAGATTCTTCTTCATAGTTCTCTCTAGGTCAAAGCTGCCTATGCCAAAATTTCCTACGCCAAACCCATCCGCACAATCAGCAGATCAATCAGCTTGATGCCAATAAATGGGACGATGACACCGCCCAGCCCGTATACCAGCAAATTTCTCCGCAACAGGAGGGCCGCACCCTGCGGTACGTACTTCACGCCGCGCAAGGCCAGAGGAATCAGAGCGACGATAATAAGCGCGTTGAAAATGACCGCCGACAAGATGGCAGATTGCGGAGTCGCCAAATGCATGATGTTGAGCGCCTGTAAAACCGGGAAGGTCCCGGCAAACATGGCCGGAATGATGGCAAAATATTTCGCCACGTCGTTGGCGATCGAAAACGTCGTCAGCGCTCCTCGTGTCATGAGCAACTGTTTTCCGATTTCGACAATTTCAATTAATTTCGTCGGGTTCGAGTCAAGATCGACCATGTTGCCGGCTTCTTTGGCCGCCTGTGTGCCCGTGTTCATGGCAACGCCGACGTCCGCCTGCGCCAGAGCCGGCGCATCGTTAGTGCCATCGCCGGTCATGGCCACCAGCTTCCCTTCGCCCTGCTCCCGTCGAATAAGATCGAGCTTTTCTTTGGGCGTAGCCTGCGCAAGAAAATCGTCCACTCCGGCTTCGTTGGCAATGGCGGCAGCCGTCAAAGGATTGTCGCCCGTAATCATGACGGTTTTAATACCCATCGCCCGCAACTGATCGAAGCGCTGTCGCATTCCACCTTTCACAATATCCTTAAGGTGAATCACTCCAAGCGCGCGGCCATTCTCGGCGACAACCAGCGGCGTCCCACCCGAACGGGAGATAGTTTCTACGGCTTCGCGAACTTCCGGAGGAAGCACGCTACCCTGCTCCTCGAGATATTTAGCGATTGCGTCAGTTGCCCCTTTGCGCACTACACGGCCATCAAGGTTCACTCCAGACATGCGCGTGGTTGCGCTAAATGGAATAAACTCCACCCCCTGCGAGCTCACTTCGCGCCCACGTAGGCCATATTTCTCCTTGGCCAAAACCACGATGGAGCGGCCTTCAGGAGTTTCATCGGCCAGAGATGAAAGTTGTGCGGAATCCGCCAGCGTGGCCTCGCTCACGCCGGGAGCAGTTAGGAACTCCGTGGCTTGGCGATTGCCAAGAGTAATCGTTCCCGTCTTATCCAGCAGCAGTGTGTTCACATCACCCGCAGCTTCTACCGCTCGGCCTGACATTGCGAGGACATTATGCTGCACCAGTCGGTCCATGCCGGCGATGCCGATCGCCGAAAGCAATCCGCCGATCGTAGTGGGAATCAGGCACACGAGCAAAGAGACCAGCACGAAAACGGTTTGCGGCGCGCCAGCGTAAATCGCGAAGGGCTGTAAAGTGACAACGGCCAACAGAAATACGATTGTCAACCCCGCCAGCAGGATGTTTAGCGCAATCTCATTCGGCGTTTTCTGGCGCTCTGCCCCTTCCACCAGGGCGATCATGCGATCCAGAAAAGTTTCGCCGGGATTGGAAGTGATCTTTACTTTCACCCAATCGGAAAGAACCCGGGTTCCGCCGGTAACCGCCGAGCGATCACCGCCAGCCTCGCGAATCACCGGAGCCGATTCGCCCGTGATCGCCGACTCGTCCACCGATGCGACTCCTTCCACAATCTCGCCATCGCCGGGGACAAACTCGCCCGCCTCGACCAGCACCAAGTCTCCGGATCGCAACTTCGATCCCGGAATCTGTTCTATTTTTTCATTAGGCAGCAGGCGGTTTGCCATCGTTTCCGCCTTGGCTTTGCGCAATGCGTCCGCCTGCGCCTTGCCGCGCCCTTCCGCCATGGCTTCCGCGAAATTAGCGAACAAGACCGTAAACCAAAGCCACAGCGTGATCTGCAAATTGAATGCGAATCCGGCCCGGCCGTTTACCCTCTCTAGAACCAGCAGCACGGTAGTCACTACGCTGCCCACTTCCACTACGAACATCACCGGGTTGCGCATCATGGTCACGGGATGCAACTTGATAATGGAATCCCAGGACGCACGCCGCACGATCTTCAAGTCCCACAAACTGCGTTTTGATTTTTGGCTTGCCATATTTACTTGAGACTGCACACAACTTAGCTAAAACGTCTTTCCTGCCTGCATCAACAAGTGTTCTAGTACCGGACCTAAGCTCAGCGCCGGGAAAAATGTCAGCGCGCCTACAATCACCACCACACCGATCAGCAGAACGGTAAACAAAGGACCGGTCACCGGGAACGTGCCCAGCGTAGCCGGAGCTTGTTTTTTCCTCGCCAGGTTCCCCGCAATGGCCAGCACCGGCAAGACCATCATGAAACGCCCAAGCAGCATGGCCATACCGAGCGAGGTGTTATACCAGACCGTATTTCCGCTTAATCCGTTAAAAGCCGAACCGTTGTTGGCCACGGAGGAAGTAAAGGCATAAAGGATTTCGGTAAATCCGTGCGGTCCGGCATTTGCAATGGCAGAGGTGCCGAAGGTGTATAGAACCGAGATCGCCGTAAATACAAGAATCACCAACGGGAAGATCAAAATCACCAGCATCGCCATCTTCACGTCGTAAGCTTCAATCTTTTTTCCCAAATATTCCGGCGTGCGTCCGACCATCAATCCGGCGATGAATACCGACAGAATGACAAAAACCAGCATGCCGTACATGCCCGCGCCCACGCCGCCGAAGATGACCTCACCCAGCATGAGATTAATCAGCGGAACCATTCCACCGAGCGGGGTGAAGGAATCGTGCATCGAGTTCACCGCGCCGCAACTCGTGTCGGTAGTGACGGTTGCGAATAGCGCTGAATTCGCAATGCCGAAGCGCACTTCCTTTCCTTCAAAGTTGCCCGCGGGTTGGATGCTTGAAGCCGACTGTCCTGCGCCGTGCTGCGCCGCAGCTGTTACCAATGGATTCCCACGCGCTTCCGCCCAGTAAGCCGTAGTTACTCCAGCCAGGAAGAGCAACGCCATGGCCGACCAGATCGCCCACCCATGGCGCCGGGAGCCTGTCGCCGTCCCTAAGGTATAGGTCAGGGCAGATGGGATCGCCAAAATGCAGAAGATCTCGAGAAAGTTCGTAAATGGCGTGGGATTCTCAAAGGGATGTGCACTGTTCGCGTTGAAGAATCCTCCACCGTTGGTGCCCAGCTCTTTGATAATCTCCTGCGAAGCGGTCGGCCCCTGCGCAATCACCTGCTGACTCACCGTCTGCATTACCGGCTTACCGTCAGGGCCGTTCACCGGCTTGCCATCGGCGCCCAGTTGCGGAGTCTCATAAGGATCGAGCAACTGCACCGTATCGTAGGGTTTCAGGTTCTGCACCACGCCTTGCGAGACCAGCAGCAGCGCGCCGATCAGGCATAGCGGCGCCAGAACCCACAACGTGCCTCGAACCAAATCGACCCAGAAATTGCCAATCGTCTTTTGCTCCCGGCGCGAGATGCCACGAATGAATGCGATGGCAAGCGCCAGGCCGGCTGCCGCGGAAACCCAGTTGTGATAGGCGAGACCCACCATCTGGGTCATATAGCTCATGGTGGATTCGGGCACGTAATTCTGCCAGTTCGTATTCGTCGTGAACGAAGCGGCGGTATTAAACGCCAGCGCAGGAGCCACACCAGGAAGTTTCTGAGGGTTCCACGGAAGCCAGGCTTGCACGCGCTGCAACACATAGAGCAGGATCATGGAAACCCCGCTGAAGAGAATCAGCGCCAGCGCATACTCCTTCCATTCCATCTCATGGCTTTCGTCCACTCCGGTAAGCTTGTAGAGAATTTTCTCCACCGGCCGCATCACCGGATCCAGCCACGTGCGCTTGCGGGCAAAGACACGCGCCATGAACAAACCCAAGGGTTTGGTGACTAGAAAAACCACCAGCAACACAAAAAAAATCTGGAGCCATCCGTTGGCAGTCATCAGAATTTCTCCGGCCGCAACATCGCATACACGAGATAAACCAGCAATCCCGCGCAAATAATCAGCATGATGATCGGTCCAGCGCTCATAGGGATATCAACGTACTCGCTCACAAAAATACACATAGGCGAGTGCAACTATAAAGAACAGAATCGTCACAGCAAGGAAGACCGCGTCCTGCATGTTAAATCCCTCCCGCCTGCATCCGATCAAAGCTCGAATCGCTCTTCATCATCGCATCCGAAGACTGTCACTTTGCAAAATTTCGCTAAAACTTGACCATGAGGTCGATGTCGATAAACTGCTCGTCGCGGCGCAGATCGGGGAACCAAACGCTGCTGCCTTGCGATCCGCAGGCCGTTTGCGCGGCAGTGAGGGTTTCCTGCATGGATGAGTTTCCGTCATTGCAAGCAAAGTATTCAGGAAATCCATTGTTGGTGTATGGCACACCCCCTGGGCCCGGCGGCGTTACCCCACCGCGGCCCGACCAGTAGGGCACGCTGGCATGGCGGTAATCATATTCCCAGCGAAAGGTGATGTACTGGCTGGGCATGTAGTCAAACGTGACCGAAGAATCCCACGCCTTGAACGGGTCGGAAGGATTGCCGGTAAAGTAGGGCGCATTGATTGCGGCCGACTCTGCCGTTTCTCCGTTGATAGGAGGATCGAGCACCAGATAGCGTCCAGGGTTGTTGATCTGGCCTCCGCCGAGGGTAAATGCGTACCGGTCTTTCTTGACCCAGAAGCGGTTGTAGAGCATGTAGCCGACAAAGCTCTGCTTGGGATCGATTCCCGGCGCAAAATGCTCATCAGAGGAAGTTGCTCCTACCGATTTCGGATCCTTTTTATCGCCGAGACAACTCACGCCTTGCAGATACGTGCCCGTGGAAGTAGTGGTGCTGGGCCCAAACTCGCAGCCCAAATCACCGGTAAAAGAGAGCGCCATCTTGTCAAGGAACCTTTCCGGATGGTCGTAATACTTGATCTCGAGGCTGTTGTCAGTATGAATGCGGCCCCTGTTTGGTATGTACAGATCATCATGGCCGAGCCCGTAATTATTGGAAATGACATTCATCCAAGGATATGGAGTCCACTTGATCTGCCCGCCCAGTCCTTTCCTTGAGTTNGCAGAACCGTAGGATTGCCAGCCATTAATGAGCCACGGCTCAATCTTCAAATGTGGGTTGGGGAAGATCTGTACCCGCAATCCCTCGAAAAACCAGGGAGTGTTCGAGGAAACGAACGAAGGTTGGTAAGCCCAGTTATCGAAGTTGTAGTAACTGAACAGGCCGATGTAGGAGAGGAAAATTCCCGCGTCAACGTTGATTCCGTCTAACGCGTTGATGTGGTAGCCGCCATATGCCTCCGCCAGATAGCGGTAGGCAGTATCGAGATCCCACTGGCCCTTAGCCGGACTAGGATCGTTGCGCGGAGTGGTTTCCGAGTACATGCCGAACTGTGTCATGAATCGGGCGCGAACATTGTCGTAATGAAAATCTCCGCCGACACCGAGCTGCTCCAACTGAATTTCGTTGGAACGAAATATTTCACTCGACCCACTTATTGAGTTGTCTTTCGGTTTGTTGAAATCGTAGGTATAAGTAACGTCAGCCCGGATTTCAGGGGTGAAGAACTTCGAATCGAAAGCCGCCTCTTTGGTGCGCGGATTGCCGTTCAACCAGGTCCAGTCCCAATCAGAAAAAGGATCGATCTTCTTTTTCTTGGCGGGTTGAATGTTAAGCGTGCCAACTTCCGCCGTTTGGATTGGCTGCTGGGTCGACTGCTGGGCCGGCTGCTCAGCAGGAGTGACTGATGGTACTTTTGCCGCTTCAGCCGGTGCCGCGACCGGGGCGCTGCTTGGCGCGCCTGCTTTGGCCGGCGTAGACGGAGCCCCGGTGACAACCGTGCCCGCAGCCGCGCTGTTCTTATTCTGCTCAACCTCCGCCCGTAAACGCTCCACTTCCTCCCGCAGCGCTTTCAACTCCTCACGGATCTGCTGATCCTGCTGGTCACGCTCAGTCAGAGCGTTTTTCGCAGCGTCATCGGCGCTGGCGTTGACTGAAGACCCGCCTCCGTTTTGTGTAGACTGGCCCCACGTCGCGCCAGCCGTAACAATGAAAAACGTCAACAACCTTAAGGCGTGACCTGCGCTTCTTACCCTCATAAACTGTCTTCTCCAAAACACCCGAGTAAAATAGGCTCCCCAGCCGGCATTCAACTAGTTGACATCCCTCAGTCCAAACCCTGAGCCTCCGCCCGCAAACACACTAGTACACCACTTGGAGCATCAAGCTAGGCTAAGCGTTTCGTAAAAGATTTATAAAGGAATATGAAATTACACAATTAGCAGGGCGAAGATGAACTTCGGCTCCGGGGGTTTGAATGTCAACCTGACTGGATGGGGCTGAAGATTCCGCTCGAAGCTTGTGTTCGTCGTTATCCCTGTTTTAGCATTCTTGTCGTTGCCGTAATTGCAGGCCGGCGGCAGGAGGCCGTTTACACAATGTCGGAAAGCAATGTGATCGCTAATCAGAAGACGATTGTCCAGAATCAGAAGACCATCATTGCCAATCAGGCTGCACTCCGGGCGAATCAGACTACGATCAAAAAGAACCAGGAGACTTTATTGAAGAATCAGGCGAGCATTCTCAAAAACCAGCGTGCCCTCAACACGATCATCAAAAATCAAAAAGAGATTCTCGCCCGACTGAATAAGTAATTGGCGCTCGAGAGTTGGCTTACTATTTTTGCGAGGGAGCCATTGTCGAAGACTGTGCGGAGCTGGTCTTGGAAAACGCAATGGGCTGTGCCGAAGTAATACCTTTTCCTTCTTTCACCGTAATGAACTGATTGGGCTTTATGTTCGGGATTGTATCCTTCTGGCCGCTGGGCCAGACAATCTCGAGGCTCGCAGTCTTGCCCGCTTCCGGTTTGCCCAAGCCGAAGGTTAGCGGCAGTTCGCTTTGCGACAGATAGCTTGAACCTGTCTTCACCATGGCAAACAGGCGCGTTCCGGTGTTTGTCTTTACGGTAACCTTTGCACCGATGCCATCGCGGTTCGATCGTGTCCCCACGGTTTTCACGCGCAGCATGTCGTTGTGGTTGCCGTTGTCGTTGCGCAGCAACCGCGCCGGCCCGTTGTTGGAGGTAATCAATAGATCCAAATCACCGTCGTTATCGAAATCCCCATAGGCTGCGCCACGGCCTACAATCGGCCGTTGCAGAGCGGCCCCGAGTTTCGTGGTTACTTCGTCGAACCTGTTCTTGCCCAGGTTGTGGAAAAGATGCGGCGGTTGCGCATACTTAACTTGTGGCTGCACTACACTGATGTCGTCGGAGACGTGGCCGTTGACGGCGAGAATGTCGGGCAGTCCATCAAGATCGTAGTCAAAGAAGAAAGTGCCGAACGTGAGCGACTTCGTCGAGATCCTGCCAATGCCCGTAGCCGGTGCTTCGTCCGTAAATAAGCCCGAGCCGTCGTTGTGGTAGAGCGCCATCCCTTCATTAGTGAAGTTACCGATCACCAGACTCTGCCAGCCGGAGTTGTCGTAGTCGGCCGCGTCCGTGCCCATCCCGGCGCGCACGGTACCCGCTTCGCTGTAAGCCACGCCAGCGGCGACTGCGACATCCGTGAAGGTTCCGTTGTGGTTGTTGCGGTAGAGCTTGTTTGGTTCGGTGTCGTTGGAAACGAAGAGGTCGAGCCAGCCATCGTTGTCGTAATCCAACAGCGCGACCCCGAGCGATTTGCTCGTTGGATCATAGAGGCCAGCCTTCCGCGTGACGTTCTCAAATGTTCCATCGCCCCTGTTATGAAATAGCGTGGAGCTTTGCCCTTTATACCTCTGCGGAGTGCAGTACGACTTGTTCTTGTTGTCGAGTGAACAATATTGATCGGTCTCGATGGACCAGTCGATGTAATGCGCGACGAAAAGATCGAGCTTGCCGTCGTTGTCATAATCAAACCATACCGCGCTCGCGGAGAATCCCGGATCACCTACTCCGGCTTTCGCGGTAACGTCGGCAAACTTGCCATTGCCCAAATTGTGAAAAAGATGATTGGACCCGACGGTAGTGATGTAAATATCGACGTAGCCGTCGTTATCGTAGTCGCCGACGGCACAAGCCATCCCGTACATTTCAACCGCGAGGCCAGCCTGCCGCGTCACATCGGTAAACGTGCCGTCCTTATTGTTGTGATACAGCGCGGGGAAAGATTTACCCGACTTATGTCCCGGCCAGTCCATCGAATTGACCAGCAGAATGTCCTGCCATCCGTCATTATCGTAATCGAGAAAGCACACGCCGCTGCCCATCGTTTCCGGAAGATATTTTTTTCCGAAAGCGCCGCTGTTGTGCTTGAAGTGAATGCCCGCTTGGGTGGTAACATCTGTAAACTCGATTGGACCGGAAGAGCGAGAAGGCTTTGCGATCGAGTCGGGCGCAGAAGGCTGGGGTTGAAACGCTACTGATGTGGGCGTCTGCGCCGCGGTCTTAGGAACAGCTTTCGGTTCGTTCGATGCTTTTAGATTGCAGCCCGCCCACATGAACAGAGCAACCAGCGGCAGAAAACAAGTGAGACCGCGTGGCAGCATCAGAGATCGAGAATCCACTTTACGAACCGTCACTGCTTCACCGTTAGTTTCGTTGGCTTCGGGTGGCGCGACTCCAACCAGATCTCAATCAGCATGGCCGTCGGGCCTACCACGAAGAGCGCATAAAAAGGTGCGTAAACAATCTGGTCTAAGCGCAGTACCATTTCCACTACAGCCACCAGAAACACGACCAGGCATTGCCCTCTCTTGGACCGAACTGTGGTCTTGGGATCGGTAATCATGAAGAAAATGAACAGTTGATACATAGGGCCGGTAATCGGTGCAATCTCCGATTGCCACGGGCTTCCGGTCATCCAGCTTCGAATAAATGCAAATGCGACAAAGGACGCGACATAAATGCCAGTGATGTGAAAGCGCCGCAGCCGCCAGATAATCACCGAGCCCAGCGCCCAGATAACGAGCATGGGCAAGAGGTAGTTACCCCACTGAATGCTCAGTGTAGCCACGGTTTCCGCAGCCAGAAACAGCATCACGGAAATACCAAAGTTGGACGGATTCCAGATATGTCGCCCCTTCACGCGTAACACATATTTGGAAGTGATCGAGATCGCACTACACAGCGCGTACGGCCAGAAGGCCGGCGAACGAACCAGAATGCCAACGCTGATACCTGAGATATAAGCGCTAGCGGGGTGCACCCATTTGTGAAAGAAAATCCGCCCAAGCACCAATTCGAGCCCAATACTTGTAACGATCGCCAGCAACGTCTTCTGGTAGCTTTCCAGAATGCCAAACGACAAGTGGCCGGCAAGCAGAATACACGTAATGAATGCGGGAGCGATGTAGCGATTGTCGAGGCTAAACAAGGGCGTCTTCCGAGCTGCCGCCTGAGGGGGCAGAACGGGCGCGCTCGCCTGCTCGCTCATGCCGGCTCCTTTACCTTGTGCAACTGATTCGCGGCAGGTTGGTCGATGATCTGAACTTTGCCCGATGGCCAGCGAACGACGGCCTTCTCAATGTCCGGATTCCCGCCCAGGCCGAAATGCAACCGCCGGTCGTTCTGCGCTGCAAAACCGCTGCCGCCGGAAACCTCTTGTACCTGCTGCTGGCCGTTCCAAAACAGCGTCACCTGGGCGCCGATCGCGCTGCGATTACTGCCGTTGTGATTTGAGCCGTTTCCTTCCAGTTCGAACTCGATCCATTGGTTTTCCCGTACGACCGTATTCTTGTAAAGCAACAATGGCCCGTCCTGGTTGGCAACCACCACGTCGAGTACACCGCGGTTCCACAAATCGACCAGCGCCACAGAACGTCCGTCGTAGGTATCTGTCGCGCCCACGGCTTGGGCAACATCGATAAATTTTCCGGCGCCGTCATTCAGCCACACTCGCTTACTCTGATAGCCTGACAAGCTGCGTCCTTCAAATGCCGGCCAGTTCTTGGCGTCGCCAATGATGGTGCTGTTTCCGCCAGCTACTTTGGAGAAGTCGTACCAGTAACTCCGATTGTGGTCGAGAGAAATGTAGCCATTCGTAAGATATAGGTCGAGCGTTCCATCGTTATTCAAATCGCCAAACTGCGCGCCAAAACTCCATCCGCCCAGTTCGACGCCGAAATCGCGCGCCAGATTTTGATATTTAATGGCATCGCCCGCAGTACCCTCCTTCGGCACCCACAAGTTATTCCCTTGAATGAGAATGCCGTCCTCCGAGATATTGGAAACGTAAACAGCATATCTGCCCTGATTGAGGATGTCGCCAAAGGCAGCATTCATGCCGCTCTTGGGGGCGAAACCGACACCCGTTTGTTCGCCGACCTCGTGAAACCGCTTGCCGTCGTTAAAATAAATCTCCGACACGCCGTAATCATTCGCGACAAACAGATCAGGATGCCCGGTTCCACGCAGATCTGCCGCGGCAGCAGCCAACGCCCAGCGCCGGCTGTTGATGCCAAGCTGAGCGCTAACTTCTTCAAATTTCCCGTTGCCGAGATTGTGAAACAAATATTTTCGCCCACCGTTCTTGGCATATTCAAAGCTGTCGGGCATGATGCGCGTTGTCGTGAGGTGCCAGAGATCAATGTCTTCCGAATAGTAGCCGCCAACGAAAAGGTCCAGGAGTCCGTCGCCGTCGTAATCGAGCCAGATGGCGGTGTTCGCATTGATCCAGGGCGGCAATCCCGCCTGCTCGGTTACGCGTGTGAATCCGTGGCCGCGGTCGTTGTGAAACAACTCCGGACGACCCCATTTGATCAAAAACAAATCTTCGTACCCATCATTGTCGTAGTCGCCCCAAACCGCGCCGGTTGAAACTCCAGTTCCAGATTGGTTCACATCGGCAATACCCATTTCTTCGGCCACATCTTTGAATGTGCCGTCATGCATGTTGCGATAGAGAGCATTCTTACTCCCGATCGCGCTGTTCGTGACGTAAATATCGGGCCAGCCATCGCGATCGAAATCGACGATCGATACCGATGCTCCCATCGACGCGACCTCGGGCATAATGGGATCTAATTTGGGATCAAGCTTCGGAGATTGATGGACAAAATTGATGCCCGCGGCATGAGAAACTTCTTGAAGATAGAACCCGTGACGTGCCAATGCGGTCTTTGCGTCGGCCTTCGACCTGTCGGCATCGCGTCTAGCCGAAATCCGCTTAATAACAAAAGGAGTCGCCAAAAGCCCTATAAAGAAGAGAACGAGAAAGAACCTTGCTACCCGGTTCCCTGTCATTTGCCGTTCTCATCCCGCAATGCGTTCTTGAAAACATCGGGAGTGACATAACGCGTGTGATAGTTTTTCCAGTCGTCGGAGTGCTGTTGATAAACCCACTCATCTTCAAGCCGACCTGGCCGCGCCGTGTATTCATTCTTGGCGTGATAAGGCAACGGCAAAACGGTCTTGGAAAAAGTTGAGTTGTAGTCGCCGTCCTTGATCCAGCCGTCGCCGACGATCACAAAGTCGCGCACCCACCCGGCAGGCGGAGGCGGTTGCTCCGGAAAACGCAGAGAGAGTTCATCTCCCGAATTCACAATCACGTAACGGTCGTCGATGTGGCCGACCAGTTCGCGCACGTCGCCGTAGCGCGTGTAATAGCCGATCAGATCGCGCCACCGCTGCTTGGTGCCTTCAATCTGGTTGTAATCCGGGACCTCCGGCGCACGCGCGGCCCCCGGCATGTGCATGACAGAATATCCGCGATAATGCAGATCGGCAACGCTGGGATTTAGAGTCACAGTCTTCAGTTGCGTCTCTGGCGCACCCTGCGCCCAATGAATGGCGTCCCAGTAGATTTCCAGATTAGTTCGGATGCGCACGCGGCGCGGAGTGCCAGGCCGAAAAACGTTGGTCAGATTGAAAAGAATCGTTTTCTTCCGGCCCGCAGGAAAACCCAGATTGTCCTGCGCCGTAATCCAGCCACCGTGGCCGTCCGGGACTTCCAGGCTCAATCCGTGAGCGCGCCAGCGGCTGCCTTGCGTGATGGCGACGTTCACCGATGACTCGGTGTCATGGATCGAGCCCTGTGCGATCAGATAAAGGGGGCCGATTTTCGGAGCATCGCCGC